>OGYF01000826.1_pt1 | contig 29405 bp, 27 predicted proteins | sample 1576451 | NCBI WGS metagenome assembly OGYF01 (sample SAMEA3541505, study PRJEB24748) | human gut metagenome | biome: human gut; feature: human-associated habitat; material: faeces | place: China | collected 2012
CGTAGAACGTGGCGCTGCTGATACCGTGCTCACGACATACGTCCTTGGCAGTCCTACCCGCTTCGACAGACTTCAGGATTGTGATGATTTGGTGTTCAGAAAACCGTGACTTCTTCATGGCTCCCTCCTGGGGATGGTTTACCAGAAGTCTCCAGTTTTGGTCTGCACTATTTTAAGGGAGGGGTACAGTATTCCCCTTGAACTCAAGTTCCAAAAGAAGCTTATGCCATATACGAGCAAGGAAAGCATGTCGCATTCATTTTCTGATGTTTTCGGCATGCCAACTGCACTCTCGAGGGAAATTGTACGCAATATCCACTCGTCAAGACAAAAGAATGATCTCGAAGGGCTGTTTGCCATCAGAGGGTAAGTCTGTATGTTTTCTGTTGGAAAACGACTAAATTTTTGACCATGTTTTTCTCTCAGAGGAATTTCAGACATACTATTCTTTAAAGTAGATAGATTATAGAATCATGTGAAATCTTTAATAGTCTCTAATAGTGGTGACTGCATCATGTGTACTCTCTTTGCAAATGCTCTTGCCTGTTTTATCAAGTGATGCCATTCTACTATAGAATACTAATATGTTTTAATAGCTGATTGTTTCTCTCTCTCTCTCTCTCTCTCTCTCTCTCTCTCTCTCTCTCGTTGTTAGGATAGTCTTGGAAATAAAAAAGGTAATAGGTATGTTTAGTAATATAATAATTAAGGGTGCTATTTCTTTCGATATATATAGATATTCTATGGAGATAAATATTCCTAATATTGATATGGCGTATTGAATTATATATACGATTGGAAATTTAATGAATTTTTTCCAATTGTATGGCACATGAAAAACGAAACGTGAGTTTAAAATATAAGAAATAAATATTCCACTTGTATAAGAAATGCCGTAAGCTATTTTATAGGATGTTATATAAATAAGTACTAAATAAAGGAAATAGGTTGATAGAGTGTTTATTCCACCAGCAATGATGAAACGTACACTTTGACTTTTCAATATAGAACTCGGTGTGGATATCATTTTCATGCTGGTAGACCGAGTATGTTGATAAATTCGTTATAGTTTCTTATATAGTCACTGGGATCGTAGAAATCAGAAGCGAATACAAGTAATACTGCGTCCAGAGAGTATTTATATTGAATACCCCAAATCATTGGAGGTATATAAATTCCCTTATCCGGAGTATCCAGCAATACTTCAGTTCGGTGTTTACCGTTATCAACGACAACGGCGCAGCTTCCTTTCACGCAAATAAGAAACTGATGGCATTTACGGTGTGCGTGCTCTCCCCTAGTTTTACTTGAAGGGACATCAAATACCAGAAAATACCGTTTCGGTACAAATGGAATATCGGTAAGGAATTCACCAGCGGATAGAGCTCCCCGCATGTCTTCGGCGCGCTTCATGTGGTAGACAGCCACATCACCTACTCCTATGTGCGCTATCCTCTCAGCGGGTACTGCTTTGTAGGGGGGCTCTTCAATCTTGAGAGCAGGAGACTTTTCAAACACACGATTTTCTATATACCCCGTAATACGAGCGGGATTGCCTTTGGCAAGTGCATAGGGAGGCATAGAATGGGTGACGACGCTCCCCGCCCCAACCATGGCATTACGACCGATAGTAATCCCGGGTAAAAGAACTGCTCCTGCTCCAATGGATGCACCTTCTTCAATGATAGTGGAAAGAAATTCTTTGGGGTATATTTTTGAACGTGGGTACATGTCATTGCTGAATGTTACATTAGGGCCTATAAAAACATTATTAGCAATTCGGGTACCATTCCAAATGTACACCCCTGATTTGACAGTAACATTATCTCCTAAGACAACATCTCCCTCGAGCAGGCAGTGTGCACAGATGTTACAGTTTTTTCCGATTTTGGCACCATGTAAGATTACGACTCCCTGCCAGATGGTTGTTCCTTCTCCAATACATTCCGCCTTGATGTCAGCTGAAGGATGAATTTGAACTTTATACATGATGTTTTTCTCCAGTTGTTTGATGACTTAATATGATAGCGAGAGGTCTTTTTTTGGTGTTTTCATAAGCACGCCATGCGTAGGTTCCAACAAGCCCGAGCGCAAGCAGATTGATCATTTCGAATAGGATCATAGTCAGTAGTAGTGTGGTAAAACCATCGACATGAATATAGCCGCTAAGTTTGGCACCTAAGACGAATAAACCAACAAAACAGAGAACTCCGGTACCGATAAACCCAATGCGCATTAGAAGCCGTATAGGATAATCAGTAAAAGCGAAGATACTATCAAGCATATACTCGAATTTTTTTCGGAATGTCCACCCCGATTTGCCTTCCCGACGTTCTTGACGCGTGTAACTAATTTCTTTTCTCCGGAATCCCAACCAGAATATCAATGCAACAAGGGAAGAACGTGACTCTTCAAGCTGGAGAAGTTGATCACGAAATGCCCTGTTGCAGCCGAATACGTCTACGCCTCCAGATGGCATTTCCTTAACAATGAGATGCCGGTATACTTTCCAGAAAAGACTTGATGCTATTCGAGACCAGAATGGATCATGTCGACCTGTGCGAGTACCGATAGTGATATCATACTCTCCGGAAGAGAGGGCTTCAAAGAATGAAAGCATAAGCGCGGGGGGTTCTTGTAAATCAGCAGCCATCACTCCAAAAAATTCGCCGCGGGCAACAGAAAGTCCTGTTCGAATAGCAGGAAAGGAGCCAAAATTGCGAGAAAGCACAACAAGTTGGACCGGAAAACTCAACGTAGGAAGTGCAGACTGTAACATTGTAACCGAGTTATCAGGACTACCATCAATAACAAAAACAGCTTCCATGTCCCTGTCAAGATTTTGGGAAAGCTCGTCCAAAGCCAGAAGCAGGCGTGGAATAGAGTCGGCATTTTTGTAGACAGGAATAACAATAGAATATTTCATTGGTGCCACCCATTGACTGCATCAATGACTCTGTTGACATCTGCATCCGTCATTTCAGGATAACAGGGGAGCGTGAGTGCTGTTTTAGCTAATTGTTCCGTATGGGGGAGGATAAGGTTGGCATACCTTCCTTCCCATATTGGCTGACGGTGATCTGGAATTGGATAGTGCACAGTACTTTCTATTTTATATGTGGTGAGCTGTTTCTTTAAACTGTCACGTTCAGAAGATATAATCACATACAGATGTACAACCCAAGATTCGTCGGTCAGTTGTGGTAAATGAACGAGTGGATGTGTGATACCTGTTGTATACTGGGCCGCAATGCTGCGACGTCGGGAATTGTCTTCATCTAGATGGGGAAGAAATACACTAAGCAGTGCTGCTTGGAGCTCATCTAGTCGACTATTACGGGCACCGGCAAGGCATACTTCATATTTAGTCTTCCAACCGTATTGGCGCAGACAGTAGACATGCTCGGCTATGGAGTCTTCGTTAGTGACCACCGCTCCTCCATCTCCAAGGGCACCGAGGTTTTTGGTAGGATAAAAACTAAAAGAGGCTACGTTTCCAAAAGTTCCTGCCATTTTCCCATTCAAGCGTGCGCCGTGAGCTTGGGCGCAGTCTTCCATCAGAGGAATTCCCAAGGAAGAGCATAATTCGAAAATAGCATTTATATCCGGATTGATGCGACCATAAAGGTGAGTAATAACGATAGCGTCAACACCTTTCTCAATAACGCGCCTGACCTCGGCAAGAGGAGCTGTGTGGCTTATCAAGTCAATATCCATGAATATTGGGATGGCCCCAATGGCAAGGAGAGCCGTAGTTGTGTACATTCCTGCATTAGCAACTGTAGCTACTTTACTTCCTTTTTGTATACCAATGGCCCTCAGCCCAAGTTCTAGTGCGTCGGTTCCATTAGCGACGCCGATGCAGTGTTTGGCACCGAGATAGGCAGCAAACTGTCTCTCAAATTCTTGACCGCACGGACCGAGTACAAACCATCCACTGTCAGTTACCTGTGTCTCTGTAGCTATAATAGCTGCTCTATGACGATAGATTTTTGCAGAAAGATTATTGATAGTCAGCATAAAATTCCTTCTATATTGATATTGTATTATTAGGATAGATTGATCGTTATAATATCTTTCCACACAGTACTAAGGATTTACTGCAAGCTCCTGTTATCGAGGACACATATGATAATATCACCAACCCGTGCGATACTTTCTTTGTCCGGCCAAGTATGCTTTTTTGCATGTATACGTATTTTTTCTCTTAATTCTGTATCTTCAATCGTGTCTAATGGTGTATTGCGAAGTTGTAAATTGGGCGCAACGTAACGAAGAATTTGATCGGGCATCCATGGGGCCATACTTGAACGACGTAGTTCTTCGATACTTTGAGAGTAATTATAATTTTTCCAATACATTTTTGCATTGTATGGTTGTGTTCCGATAAAAACAATCGATAATGTTTGTGTTTCATTAAGACCATCAAGCTGTTCAATACGATCTACTACACGCTGTGCGTACAAAATATCACTAATAAACTGATCCCTCATGTGGCGTTGAAACAAAAAATTTTGGCTGAAGAAGATATAAATGATTAGAATGCTTATTCCAGTAGTCAGTAGACGAATTTTGTAATTTTTGACAAGAAAGAAAAGAAATATTAGGAAAAATCCCGTTAATACTGTAGTTCCAAAGGAACCAACACGGTAGTGCATCGTGTAAGCACCAGATATGGCAAGGACGATACGTGAGAGAGGAATTAGGGTAAAAAAAAGCAGCAATGCAAGGAGAGCTTTCACAATGCTTTCCTTGGCAAATTTTTTAAGCATACACAACAGACAAAATGCAATAAGAATTAGGATTAGTAACTTGCTAAAATTGGGCATATATGCTTGATTGAGAGTTACATCCATATTTTGAAAGGATTGTAGTATGATTAATTTTATATTTCCAAAAAGTTCAGAGAGAGAAATAGTTCGTGTGTTATATATCGTAGCAACGCCTAACATTGTAAGAATTTTAGTGATACAGAGTTGACCGAACATACCAAATATACAGATACCTAAATACCGTATAATGTCGTGGAGATTATTCCAAAATTCATTATTAAGCATGGAAAAAAGCATCCGTCCGCCAACCAGAACCAAAGCACTGTTTGCAGCAGCGGGGTGCGTACCAAATGCACAAAGCATACACAGGCAGCCAACGATAAAGTAGAGGAGTCCTCTACTTTCGACGACTAGAAGGCCAAAACTGATGAGCACGAGGGGAACAGGATAAAGGATCGTCTGGAATCTGTACATATAGTGAGGCAAATTTTCAGGAGAAAGTGCGATGATGAGAGCACCTAGAACCAGTGGAAAGCACTGTTCCGACCGACACAGGAAATAGACCGCGCACACAGTTCCCAGTGCTCGAAAGAGGTGCGACCAAAGTAGCGCCAAGGAGGGAATCATATCATTCCCAGTCAATAACCCTAAGATGTCGCCGAACCAACGTGCATCATGGCTGTTAACCATACCAAAGCTCGATAGGTAGGCGAAATCGTGATCCCAGTAGGGGAACCCCGTGAACTCAGGGAGAAAGTTTAGAAAAAGGATAGAAAAAATGATGGATGTCGCTATGATGAGCGGAATTAGTTCCTTCTTAATTTTCCAGCTAAGGAAGTCATTCTGCATGAGGAGCACTCCTGTGCTGCTTGGATGGAAAGTTAGTTACTCTTGGGGGATGATGGGGACAACCCTATTGTTAGAGCCATCATCAAGCGTTTTTCAAAGCTTTCCATAGAAAAATGAGTGTGGTAGGCTTTCTTAGCTGCTTCAGTGAACTGTTGCAACCTCTCAGGCTGGCGGATGATCTGTTCCATGGCTCTTGCTAGAGCTTCTGTAGAGCCGGATGGAAACGTTATTATATCTCGTCCGTTTTTCAGAATGGCTGCCTGACCGATTGCGTCAGAGCAGATGCAGAGTTTACCTAGCATCAGAGCCTCAGTGACAACAACCGGCATGGGATCGTCGGTTGATGGACATACAAGAATATCTGCTTTACCCAAAAAATCCAGACATTTTTTATGAGATTGGGATGGTAGCAGTTCTATGGCAGGCATTTTCGATATGAGTGATTTAACTTCAGTCGAGTACTCTGGATATGGATCTGGTGAATACGACTCGCCAATAATACAAAATCGTCCTTTCTGACGAATTTGCTCTGGTAGTAAGGCTATAGCATGCAAAAAAAGAACTTGAGCTTTACGGGGAATAATAGAACCTATGAGTAGAAAGTTTACTTTTTCATGTTTTGGTGATTCTTGGATTTTGATGGTAGGAACACCATAAGGAAGAACTTGGTATTCTTTTCCAGGAACAGATTTTTGTAAAGATATAACAGAAAGCGGGCTTACTAGCCAAACTGCATCTATTGGTTCAAAACATTTAGCTAGCCTAAAATCAGGATGATTGTCAGCGTAGAAAAATCCTTCTTTTGTTTCGTGGATCCACCAGAATTTTTTGGGAGTCGTATAGCGCAAAATACGCAGTATAGGGGCACAGGCCACACTGGAGAGGATAATTGCATCAAAGGTGTTGAAAAAATCCATATCGCTGAGCAAAATATCTGTAGCCCATTCAAGTCGTGGGTCAATAATGCAGGGAATACCTTCAGATTTCAGCATTTCGGCAACACCACCACCGCGAAAGGTTAGAAATGCTGGACTATACCCATTTTTGCGTAGCACTCGCGCCGCTTCCAAGGTAACTACAGGGGCACCGGTCAGAGAAAGTTCGTGAATTACGAAAAGAACTCTTTGGGGAGCGTGAGCAAGCTGGTACTCTGGAGTATTTGATAAACTAGCCTGTTCATGAAAAGATAAAAATATAGATTCACGTATCGATAAGGTGTTTTCGGTCTCTTTCAAGGAACGCGTTTGTTCCAGTTCTTGGATCTGAGTTGTGAAGTTATCTTTCTGCAGAGAAATTGTCTTTTGCTGTGCTTTAATGATGCTATCCTTTGAGATCAGTTCAAGTTGCTGCTGATGCAGGAAATCTGGGTTTGCAAGAAAGGATGAAACGGTTTTTTTGAAGAGGACACGCTCATTCTTGCGTAGGAGAATACGAAATAATTTATACAGCTTGATAATGCGTTGCACATTCGGGCTAAACAATGTTTTTCCTAGCAATTGACCTGTAACGAAAATAAGTTTTTGCTTGAATGAATTACTAGAAAAAACTATTTTGTGGATTTTTGCTTGGAGTTGTTCCTGGAATTTAGGGAACATTCTGTCTGTGGATTCTTGCACTGTTGAAGTGTTATAGCTAGTTCCGTGAATACGCCAGAGAGTTAGTTCTTCCGGAAGAAACACATATGGGGCCATCCATATCATTTGTGCCCACAACCAGTAGTCAAGCCATGGGCTCACGGGAGGGTTAAAATCACACTTTTTGAGTAGATCTGTACGGGCCATAACAACTGAAAAGGTAGGAATATAGTTATTTTTGCAGAGAAAAAGAAGTTTGATCTCAAAGGGAGAAAAACGCACACGGAGTAAATCGTCGTGAATCATATCAATATATTGTTGGATAGCATTTTTCCGTACTCCGTTACCGAACAGTTCACAATGGCAGGAAACTAATCCTGCACCGGTCTTTTGCATTATATTAAAATGTCGTTCTAAATTTTGGGGTTTCCAGAGATCATCGGCTTCAAGAAAGGCGATAAATGGATATTGAGCTTCCATAATACCGCGTTGAACCGTTGCAGGGAGACCGTGATTTCTCTTATCAGGATGCTGGATGAGACGGATGCGGGGTTCATTTTTTGCGTAACCTTGAATAACATCGACAGAGTGATCTTTCGAACCGTCATCAACAATGATGAGTTCCCAATATGGATAGGTCTGAGCAATAACAGATTCTATAGCTTCTTTCATCCATTCTGCATAATTATAGCTTGCCATAACTATAGAAATGAATACATGTTTTTTTTCGGACATACTATTTCCCCCGGGAGCATGTTAAATTGATGGTAAAGACAGGTGCTCTCAGCACTTGATCGTATTAGATTGCTGATGGCAAAGCCATGCCCACGTGTCTCGAAGCCCTTCCTCAAGGTTCAGAATGGGGGACCATCCGAGCTCTGCCCCGGCCTTGGTAATATCAAGAACCGAATAAGGAACGTCAAAGATGCGGCCTTTTTCATAGTTAACGGAAATTGACATCCCGGTAATAGAACGCAGGAGATTTATAATGGTGTTAAGACTTTCTCCTACTCCGGAACCGATATTAAATATCTTGTTGTGCGTATTAGTTTGTGCAGCAAGGACAAAGGCACGGGCCACATCTGAAACGTGAAGATAGTCGCGCACGACTGTGCCGTCCCCCCAAATGGTCAGCGATTCGTTGCGAAGAATTTTCCCTAAAAAAACTCCAATGACACCCTGCGCTGCTTCTGTGCGCTGTAATGGACCGTAAGGATTACTGATACGCAGAATAGTATAATCAAGTCCATATAAATTCCTGTATAGCGCAAGGTATTTTTCGAAGGCTAATTTTACTATTCCGTAAGAACACAATGGTTCTGTTGGTTGATCCTCTCTAATGTATTGAGTTTGAGGTATGCCATAAACAGTTCCTCCTGAAGAGGAGTAGATTATTTTATGCACATTACTGTTGCGTATACACTCAAGTAAAGTAAGTGATCCCTCAAGGTTTTGTTGTACATCCTTTAAAGGGTTCTCATTAGAGGTCTTGGGCAGAGATGTGGAGATGAGATGAAAGCAGACATCGCACCCTTCTAGTGCCTGCATAAGATCAGGTGTTTCGAAAAAATTACCTGGAAAAGAGGTATAACTGTCAAGTAAATCTGCAGTGATAAGCGGATTCGGTGCGATTATTCGATCAAAAGCATTCACGTGCCAACCTGTGCAGAGCAAATGGTGGACAAGGTGACTGCCGAGAAAACCTGAGGCGCCAAGAACGCATGCATGACGTTTTTTCATCAGAACTGGCCCGTCTAATCTTCTAAAGTTATATCAAATAGAGACAACAATTGTTGTGCATAACGTTCCGGAGTGAATTCTTTGGCGTATTGTTGTGCCGCCAAAATAAGAGCACTCCGTTTATCAGCGGGCATTGCCACGAAATTACGGATAGCTGCAGCAGCTGCATCAATATTAAGGAATTCGACAAGAATTCCTCGTCCATCGCCGAGCATTTCTTCTGCCCCACCTGACTCGGAGAAAGACAGGCACGGGAGACCGAGCCGCATGGCGTCAAGAATAACTGTTGGGAAGGGATCTTCCCGAGAACAGAGGAAAAAGAGATCCGCTCCGATGAAATACGGGATGAGATCTTTCTGAAAGTCGAGAACGATAAAATGATGTTGCACTCCATGCCTATTGACGATATCTACAACTTTTTTTTCTAGGATCCCATCGCAGAAGCCGCCAATCCAGAGAAAGTACGGGGTGAAATTTTCTTCTTCAGTTAACCGGGCTAATGTTTCTGCAAAATAATCTGTTCCCTTTCGTGGTTCACCAAGACCACACCCCACAACAAGAAAGGCGTCTTTCGGTATCCCTAATTGCTTACGCAGCTTCTCTCTCGCTGGTGTTTTATCGGCAGTGAATACAGGCATGCGGCTGCCTTGTCCAATTATAGTAATATGTTTTTTAGGTGAATCAGGCAGGTAGATGAAATTTTCAAGGACGTGTCTTCCTCCAAAAACGATATGATCGGAATATAATGCAAGTTGTCTGGCATTGTCTGTCAAGTTCAACATGTGGATAAGCTTAGGCATTTCATGTACGAGTGAGATAACACGCATCCCATATTCTTTAAGTAACTTTGTCAGTCTCCCTGAAATCACTGTGTTGCCGATGACTTTATCAAAACCATGTTCTGCCAGTGATGCTAGTAACATTTTCACGGATTCCGGAAGAGAGGTGTCAGTACCAGTAAAGGGTAAATTGAGCAGATGTACTTGGCATCCTATTTCATTAAAATCATCTATTAAAGGTCCTCCTTGGAATGTAAGAACCTGAAGTTGGATGTGGTGACGATTTCTGAGTTCCCGCGCCAAATTCAAGAGAGCTGCGGGAGCTCCACCACGTTGCATGTCATGGGATATCAGAATCAGTCGATGGGGATTAGTCTCATCGACGCAGAGAGCAACCTTATGTGCCACATTTTGGTCTCGGAGAAAATACCTGAGGACACATCGAGAGTAGATCCGTTCCATGATTTTACGTGCCGTTAGCCTGACTCCATTTTTGGCAATTGAGTAACAAACCTGTTTCCAAGCTGGGAGGGTTTTAAAGAAAGAGTCTTTTGCCACATATTCTTGGATAATTTTCTCAAGCATAGCTGAATGATTCTCTAACGCCGATACTCTTGAAGTTATATAATTTTTTTTGTTTATATTGAAGGTAGTTAACTGTTTTTCAAGATCTATAATTTTAAAATTAAGATGTTTTTTTTCAGATTTAAGAATTGAGATTTGTTTTTTATATTGATTATTTTTTTTTGTAAATTCTCTGAAATAAACTCCTATTGCGTTAATTGTTTCAATAGGTAGCGTCTTAATTATTCCTGAAATTGATATTGATATATCTTTTTTGCTATCGCACTCGATACGATACTGTGGTGTATTAAATACAAATATATCTTGATTGATTGTCGAAAAATTTTCATCTGCATTAATAGGTGTTGCAATATTTATTTCTTTACCAATAATACATTGTTTTATTTTATTTGCACAGAAAAAGGTTTGTCGTGGGCAGAAAATGACGGCATTTGCAGGAACTGTTGTTTTTAATTTAGTAAGTTCTAAGGAAATAGAGTAGGTTCCGTCTGGTGCGACTTCAAAGTCAATGAGATATGGCATATCCCAAACAGGTTGATCGTTGATACAGGGTATAAAAACACCTGTTGGTATCAAACGATTGACAACGTCAAATGGATCATGTTGCTTCATGAGGTGGGCTAACTGGAGGATAGAAAACCCATAAAGATGTTTGAGTTTCACCCGGGTGTTTTCGTCACTAAGTAGTTGGATCAACAGATGCAGCCCAAAATATATATATGAAGGCTTCTGCCACTGCTGTAGGCAGAGCCGTGCGAAGCCGTATTGAGGCACAAACCCCTCAGATCGCTGATAATCCTCCAGCTCAGGAAAAACGTTCAACCATTCTTCAGGGGTCCGAAGTTTCAGATAATGAGCAAGCACTAGAGGTAGTTCTATCGATAGGTGTGCGGCGTTTTTTGCACTTCCTCCTCCATCGGATTTTTCATTGATCCGGAATACGGTTAACTCCTCTTGTAGGACATGGAGATCATACTCAAGGCATGTTTTGATCCAGAACTGAAAATCATTCGTCAGCGTAGGGCCATAACATCTGTATAGATCTCGTGCATATTCAGACCGCATACAGACAGAGGGATGACACAGGGCGTTTCCATGAAAGAAGAAGAAACGTAACCAGTCAAAGCGAGTCTTATTTTCTTGATTAAATATGCAAGGGGTAACATTGATATTTCCTTTTTCATCGATAGGGCGCACTCGTGTAAAAACGAGGAGCTGTTCAGGATGTTTATCAAGCCAATCTACTTGTTTTTCTAGCTTCTCTGGCAACCAAAGGTCATCAGAGTGGTGAACGGCTAGATATTCACCGGTAGCCATGTGAATAGCATCATAAAAAGACTGTGTCCGTGCATTATTGGGGGCGCGCACAGCTCTGATGCGGGGATCATTATAATTTTGAATGATTTCCCATGAATGGTCCGTCGAGCTGTCATCCGAAATAATTAACTCAAAATCAGAAAATGTCTGATTCAGTACGCTTTCAATAGCTGCACCGATATATTTTTCGTGATTGTACGACGTTAGGACGACAGAAACTCTAGGCATAGACTCTCCTGAAAACTATAGTTATGATACAAAATCAAGTTCATCCCGGCCAAGACGCGCGCGGGTGTCGTCAGGGCTGTTCCACATCAGGACGTCAAGGATAGAAAGGCGAGGTTCAAAGGTATAATGTGCACAGGGATAAGCAAAATCAAGTACTCGAGTAAAAGCCAGACGGATGCCACGTTCCCGGAACTCGCTGGGATGGAAAAGGGAGCGTCCTCCTGGAGGATTGATATACATATTTGCATTGAGTAATGAAGTGATTTCTAGGGCCCACTGTCCAGCATATGTTATGGGAGGGAGGGAAAACTGCTGCTCTGATGCAATCACGGGCGCAAAGGGAATCATCAGATAGTCGCAGATGACCTTCATGGCGCTGACGTTGAGCGCCGTGAGAGTGTCATTTTTTCGTTCGTCAAAGGCACGCTCTACTAGGCGTATGACCTCAGCATAGTATGGGGCGTGCTTTTTATAATGAGCAAGCTGACCAAGTATTTTGGTTCGATCTCCAACTGGATCAATTAGTTGAGCCTTCCAGATCAGCATATTTTGTGAATTTCCCGAGATTCTGCAGTTAATATATTGTCGTCCTTCTCTAGGATGGAGTATACAGTTACGTGTCATCCATGTCTTCGGCTGGAAATTGACGAGATCAAACACTACCCAAACATCTGAGCGAAAAATCAAATCGAAGTACCCGAGATATGGAAAAAAATACGGTTGCATGATTCCGGCGATCACAGACGTTCCCTCACTTCTCGCGCATGTATATGAATGAAACGGATGAGTTCGCAGATTTCCCGAATGGCGTCGTCGGTAACGATTTCACCGGAGGGTACTTGCATCACCTGCTTACATAGGGTGTCTGTTAGTGGCAATGTGTCGGCATATTGTGGAAATAACGTGTCATAGGGGGGACAGCGGTGCATTCCCGGTACAAAATAGCGTCGCGCCAGAATATTTTCCGTTTCTAGTACTTGCACCAGTTGATCTCGATTAAGGCCAAAGGCTTTTTCGTCTACCTCCAGTACAACATATTGACAATTATGCTTTTCATTTGGAGAAGGCTGCAATAGACGAATGCCTGGAATTTCATGCAAACCTTCCATATATGCATTCATGCGTTTCCGGTTACTGGTGCAGTATTCAGTCAGTTTTTCCAGTCCTAGGAGCCCCAAGGCCGCTTGGGCTTCAGAAAAACGCCCATTACCGCTAATCTCTATATGGATATTTTTTTTTCTTCCATAGCTGCTGCGAAGATTTCGTAATTTTTCCGCTAGGTTGTCATTGTTTGTTGTGATGCAGCCTCCTTCCGCAGTGTTGAAAATCTTGGTGGCGTGAAAAGAGAATATCTCGCAAGTACCGAATCCCCCAAAAGGGCGTCCGTTGTGGGAACAGCCCACTGCGTGGGCTGCGTCATAAAACACGGTGAGGCCGTGGGCAGTTGCGAGCTGTTGCAATTCATCAACTTCGCAACCGTTTCCCCAAAGGTGCACTCCTAGGATTCCCTTGACACCAGGCAATAAAACAAGAGGTTCCACAGTCTTTGGCGTAATAAGGTGAGAGCGGGGGTCTACCTCGCAAAAAATAGGTTCCAACCCAGCCCATGTCAGAGCCTGCACTGTGGCGGCGAAGGTGAAGGCGGGAACAATGATTCGATCGCCTTTTTTGAACGGAAGCGCTTTACAGGCCAGAGATAGAGCAATGGTTGCGTTTGTCATTAGGACGACATTGCGGACAGAAAAAAGTTGTTGAAGCTTTTCTTCAAGTTGTTGCGCCAGTGGGCCATGATTGGTGTAATATCGTCGTTCGAACAGTTTGGAAAAAATGGTAATAAAGTCTTCTCTTGCAGGAAGATTGAGCTGGCCGACAGGGAGTTTAGACGGAAAAGCAGGGGGGCCACCACAAATTGCTAATTGAGAAACTGAATGTTTCATTTTGTATCCTTTGTGCCGTAACTATTGGAAATATATTCGTGTTGCTCTGAAATTTTCTTGAGGCAACTAGTGATCTCGTATACATCATCTACGCTGACGTGTGCGCCTGAGGGGAGTAACATAAGTTTTGCGGTAATGGCATCCGTATTAGAAAGTTCAGGCGAGTTTGAAGCGGCGTAGTATGCTATTTTTCTATGAAGTGGTGGTGTATAGTAAGGGCGGGCAAGGATGTTCTCTGCATTTAAGACGGCTAATGTTACCTCTCTTGAACAGGGCCATTGGGGTGTAAGTTCAACAACAATATTTTTCCAAGTTCTTAATTCCGTTTTATCATAAGAAAGTAGACGTAATCCTGTATAATTAAGACCTGTTTCATATGCCTCGAAAATAGCTTTGTTATGCTGAATCTGTTGATCTATTTCATCAAGACACGCCAACGCCATGGCGGCGTGAACCTCATTCAATTTGGCGTTCGTTCCAAGCTCTTTGATTGTGTCTTTCTGTACAAAACCAAAAGCTCGAACTACGCGAAGTCGTTCAGCAAGTTCTTCATCAGAGGTAGTAATATATCCCCCTTCGAAACCATTAATGAATTTACTGGCATGTATGGAAAATACTTCCGCTTTACCGAATGAGCCTATTTTTTTCCCGTGCAGTGTGCCATAGGCAGCTTCAACGGCATCAATTAGCAGGGGGATACCTGTCTCAGTCGAAAGTTTTTCAAGCTCCTCAATAGCACTTATATTTACAATAGGATGTACGCCCAGAATAAGTGCGGTACGTTTCGTAATATGTGGTCTAGTAAGCTCTCCTGTCATCCCCATAGATTCTCTACTTACGTCTGTAAAACATGGCGTTAGTCCAGCCCATGCAGCAATATCAGCCATACGGCGATATGTCGCCGAAGGCATAATAATTTCTGTCTTACCTGGTAGCGCTAATATATGCATGGCAAGCTGTAGTGCCATAAATCCGCTACAGAACGCGATACAGAAATGTGTTCCATGGAGTTCAGCAAGTCTTTTTTCAAGTTGCTGAACCAACGGTCCGTTATTTGTTAAATATCTATGTTCAAAAATGCTCTCAGTGTACTGCAAAAATCGGTTTAGGTTAGGACGGTAGAGATTAGAGGTCGATCTTGTCTCCGTAAAAACTGGTTTCCCTCCAAATAGGGCAAATGTTGCTACAGAAGAATGTTTATTCATTTTAGACCTTTCGAGTAAGGGTTGCATCAAATCGGTAATGCGCACCGTAAAAACCGTCAGGCATGGTTGTACAAATTGCATCCCATCCACATAATGATGCTAACTTAATGAATTCCGTCTGGGTGTACCATTTCCCAATGGCTGTCGTACAATCGTTAAGAGGAAGAATATCGCGGTTTGCAAAAAAGGCCTCCGCCTTCTCTGCATCTGGAAGATTGCCTACAAAAAATGTATTCAAGGAGGAAAAGCGAGTGTACAAAGTTGTCAGTGTCATCCTTGCTTCATCAGGGGAAAAGTAAGCGAAGGCCCCGTAGCAGAGGCTCTTGGTAAAACGTTCAGGATGATTTTCAGCCCTCACATATGATTCTGCGCTTTGCTGTAGAAAATGAAAATGTGGAGGGTGTTCAAAGTGTTTACGAGCGATATCTATCAGACAGGGAGACAGATCTATGCCTAAATATTCGTAAATAGAGTCAAATAGATAGGATGCCAATGCTCCGTTTCCGCACCCGATATCCAGAAGGGTATCGCAAGGTTCTAACCGCAGATTCAATCGAATGGCGTGTAAAATCGCATCGATTTGTTCCTGTGAGACGGGTTTACCATGTATTGTTCTTCGGACTTGCCCCCAAAAATCATCAGGGGCACAGGTTGTTGGATGTATAAGACGATCATATTCACTTTGAGTTAGTTCGCTCATTGATTTTCCTGTTGAAAGAATTATTCTTCTACAATGTATAGGACTGTTTTGTCAGGCAAACCTAACCTGTCGAAGCACTCAGTGCCGAATCAGTCCTTTTCAAGTTGATTCAGTTTGAATCCGGCCTCTTCAATACGTTCCACAAAGTCTTTTTTGCTATATATTCGGATAAGATCGTCCTACCCAAAACGCCGCCAGTGTTCTTCCATAGGTGCATTCGGATTTTCATCTGTTTTTTTCAGTGCAAGGCTCAACGGAACGAGCAGAAGGCCAAAACCACCGGGCTTAATAATTCGGTAGAGTTCACGTAGCCCTGCCCGGTCGTTTGGAATGTGCTCAAGCATATGCAAACAGATCCATGCTTCTATACTTTTAGTATTTATCTAAGGTAATTGTATTAAATTAAACTGGTAGTCTACATTTGGACGACGTATGTCAGTAGTTTTGTGCTGGAAGTGAAAACTCCCGCTGCAAAAAAGCGCTGAATGCTGGGTTGGGAGCAAATTCCAGAAAACGAAAGTTCGGATTATCAAAGCCTTTTCCCAAACGGCGTAACAGATATTCAGCACTCATCCGTTCTCGATCCATCCCCCCGCAGATAGGGCAGGACAATTTGTTCCTGCTATAGAATTCCGTATCTAGTACCTCAGCACTAAAGCCGTATTGCTCAAGTTGATCGCCAAGTTCTTTCCAGAGTGGCAAATAACCGTTTAGGAAGCCTTGTGAATAACTACATTATTGGGAAGCTGGACCGCATTCCAAATTTTTATTGGGACACGTTGCAATACGTTAAGCTGGGTGGCGTTTTCCACCATGTCATTAAAGCGCCAAATATTATCCCCTATAGGAGTTGTAGCAACAGCATAAATACTATAAGGCCCTTCGCGTAGAGGAAGTTTTGTCGTAAAGTCGACAATAAAACAATCGCCAGCCTTACCAGATAAGGGAGAAAGTCTTTCAAGGCCCGTTCCAGAACCTAGAATTTCCTCATTTAGGCGGTTACGAATGTGGTAACCGACATGTGTTACTCCGTCCCTGATAAATTCAATATGAAGTCGGATTGTTGCAAGCTGATTAAATTCTGCTTGAATAAGGGGGGTACCTCTTGTATCTAAAACTTCCACGTAGGTGAAGCGCATATCCCCTGTCCCTTGTCTCGTGGGGGCTACTCGCTGGGCAAAACTAGTGTCTCGGTGGAATATCGTTGAAGTAACTATAGGCGCGGATATTGCTTCGTTTACATTCATAGTGGCGGGGCTAATGGTTCCTTGCATGCTGTTCATAATATCACGTTGATCACGTAAATATCTATCCCCTATTTCTGCGGCGTCACCGATGGCCTTGATCTTTCCATGCGAGAGATAGATACAGCGTTGACATAGAGCCTTTACTGCAGCGGTATCATGGCTTACAAATAGTACAGTCACGCCCTCATTCATCAGACTCTTCATTTTAGACATGCACTTGAACTGAAAGGCCATATCACCTACGGCTAACGCTTCGTCTACAATTAGGATATCAGGCTTACCCTGAATCGCTGCTGCAAAGGCTAGGCGTATATACATACCACTGGAATACAGTTTGACCGGTTGCCTGATGAAATTTCCAATATCAGCAAATTCAATAACTTTAGGTAGATATGTGTCAATTTCTTCTTTGGATAACCCTGCCATAGTGCCCTGAAAGTAAACATTTTCAATGCCCGTGCGCTCGGGGTGAAAACCTGCCCCAAGCTCAAGTAGCGCTGAGACCCTACCGTTTACCTCAATTTTTCCGCCAGTCGGCGTTAAAACTCCGGTGAGAATTTTGAGCAAGGTGGACTTGCCGGAGCCGTTGACGCCAATAATCCCGACACATTCACCCTGTTCTATAGTAAAGGATACATCTTCCAGTGCATTGAAGAGAGTGTGCCTGCAGCGGCGAAGAGGATCCAACGCCTCCAACATCCTATCCTGTTTGCGGGCATACAGTGGATAGGTTTTACAGAGGTGTAACACATTGATGCTGCTGTTATGTTTCATCAGAGTGCATCCGCGAAATGAGGCCGAAGCCGTTTGAATGTGAGAGCACCTAAACCTCCGACGATGAACAGCCAAATGAAAAAGGCAAGATGCTCGCTCAATGGACGCTCCCACAGCCAGCGGTGTTCAATAAACGTGTCCCGATAGCCTTGAACTAGATAGTAGGCCGGATTCAACGTAAAGATCCAGTGAAAGCGCTCTGGAAGCATATCGGAGTTCCAAAAAATGGGCGTGGCCCAGAAACCTATGTTAGTAATAATACTAAGTACCCCTGCTATATCAGGTACGAATACAGAAACCGCTGAGGTTAACCAAGCCGCACCGAGTAGGAAAAGATACATCATAACAACATAGTAGAACCATTGCAGCCAAAAAGAGCAGGGTGTTATCCCGAAATAAGCTAGAACTGCCATCAGAAAAATCATCAGACATAAATGCACGATGCCTATAGAGGCCATTCGGATACCTGGTAGTAGACCAATTCGAAACATCGCTTTGCGAACAAGGAAGGCATAAGAAGAGACAACCCCAGCACCACTTGTCAGCCCTTCTGCAAAATACAACCATGGAATCATGCCGCAGGTCAGCCAAGCAACGAAGGGAGTACCTATGGTATTAACTGGCTGCACTCTAAAGCCAAGCTGAAAAACTGTGGACATGACGACAAGCATAACCAAAGGCCCGACAATAGCCCAAGCGAATCCGAGGTATGAGGCCAAATAACTCTGTGTAAAATCGCCGACAATAAGTGTCAGCAGGTTACGTCTTTGCCGCCATAGGTATTGAATCATCATATGACTGTTCTCTCGGGGAATGTAACTCTGTAATTATGCGTGCTTGCTGCTGGAATATAAGTTGATATTATAGAACATGACACTGAATTATTTAATCGTTTCTCTCTTCATGAATTCCTTAAGTGCTACTTCCCAGTGAGGCATTGATGGGAGTCCACACAGGCGCAACATTTTTTTCTCAAGCCGTGAATTGGATGGACGTTGGGCTGAGGTTTTGTATTCTTGGGATGTACAAGCAATAACTTTCTGTGTGATTCCCGCTAGCTCAAAGATTTTACAGGCAAATTCGTACCAATTAGCCTCTCCTTCACAGGTCAAGTGGAAGGTACCTACAAGCTCAGGCCGCAGCAGAATTTCGCGCAAGCCTTTTGCCACGGCAAGTGTACTCGTGGGGTTACCACATTGATCGTTTACTACCTTTAGGCAGTCGCGGCTACCGTCAGCAAGGCGTAGCATGGTGTGAACGAAGCTGGGACCACCGGGGCCGTAGAGCCATGAAACTCTTGTGATAACATGATTTGGACAGTGTACACGGATGGCTTGCTCTCCGGCCCATTTACTTTGGCCGTAAACATTGATTCCGCCGTTTGGGATGTCGAATTCTGTATATGGCTTAGTTGCATTACCATTGAAGACATAATCCGTAGATAGTGCAATAAGTCGAATTCCTTGTCGATTGCAGGTCGCAGCGACGTTAGCCGAACCCACAGCGTTGAGCTTCCATGCGAGATCTGTTTCTCTTTCACATCTGTCCACTGCCGTCATGGCCGCACAGTGAATCACCGTGTCCGGCTGATATTTGCTACATATTGCATCAAACCCGGCGGCATTCGTAATATCAGCTTCGGGGAGATCCGTGGGGATCATCTCGAATTCGTGAAGCTCAGCGCATAATGTAGAGCCGAGCATACCTCTTCCCCCTGTCAGAAGAATTTTCATGTTGCACTCCTTGTTTTTTGGAGCTTCTTAAGCTCAGATTTCCCGCCGCTGGAGGTATATATTTTTCTGTCAAATATCACAGTACGGCATCGTTCCTTTTTTAAATTTCGAATCGGTGCCGGAGTTCAGCAAACGAGGGGGCCGCGTTATCCTTGACGGAGAGTCTCGGGTTCTTAATGGGCCATTCAATTTTGAGTTCTGGGTCGTTCCATCGGATCGAACCTTCATCTTCTGGGTTGTAGAATTCTGTACACTTGTAATGGAAATGGGCGATTTTGCTTGTTACGACAAAGCCATGTGCGAGACCGGGAGAGAGCCATACCTGCCACTGATTTTCTTGGGTCAGCTCGACCCCATACCACTGTCCGAACGTAGGAGATTTTCTACGAATATCCACAACAACATCAAAAACACTGCCTAATGAGACGCTCACCAATTTCCCCTGAGGAAATTTTTTTTGATAATGTAGACCCCGCAGAATACCGTAGCTGGATTTTGAATGGTTATCCTGTACAAAGGGAATATCAATGCCTGCCGCCGTGTATCGTTTCTGTTGCCAGGTTTCAACAAAATAGCCGCGGGCATCCCCCCATAGTTTGGGTTTGACGAGCAAGACACCTTGAATGGGAGTGCGAACGATTTCCATACCTATTTCTCCGCACCCACAAGTTCAAACAGATACTGACCATATCCGTTCTTAACCATCGGTAGAGCAAGGCGACGAACGTCATCAGATGTGATATACCCCTTACGCCAGGCGATTTCTTCGAGGCAGGCAACTTTGAGACCTTGCCGTGTTTCCACTGCCTGCACAAAAGAGCTGGCTTCTAGCAAGGAGTCATGCGTGCCAGTATCAAGCCACGCAATACCACGTCCCATCAGTTCAACATGTAGATCGCCGCGCTTCAGGTACAGGTTGTTGACATCGGTAATTTCCAGCTCCCCACGTGCGGAGGGTTTGACCTGCTTGGCAATATCCATAATGTCGGCATCATAGAAATAAAGACCGGTCACAGCAAAGTTGGATTTTGGTTTCAGTGGTTTTTCTTCTATACTGAGAACTCGCTGGTTTTCGTCGAACTCTACCACACCGTAACGGTGTGGATCACGAACGTGATAACCGAAGACTGTTGCTCCAGAGTTCCGCTGCATGGCAGTTTCTAACAGTTTTCCCATTCCTTGCCCAAAGAAGATGTTGTCTCCGAGTACGAGACAGACATTATAACCTCGAATAAAATTTTCGGTCAGTAGAAAAGCTTGTGCCAGCCCTTCGGGCCGTTCCTGCACAATATACTCAAAGGAGCAACCCCACTGAGAACCATCGCCAAGCAATTCTTGATAAAGAGACAGGTGCTCAGGCGTTGAGATGATAGCGATCTCACGGACACCCGCTAACATTAGTGTAGACAGTGGATAGTAAACCATCGGTTTATCATAGATGGGCATGAGCTGTTTGCTGACGCTGCGCGTGAGCGGATAAAGACGTGTTCCCGAGCCCCCTGCAAGAATAATTCCTTTCCATTTTTTCATGATTATATCCTGCCAGCGTAATTGGTTTGCATCCAGTTGCGGTAATCGCCGCTCTGAACCTTCTTTACCCAAATTTCATTATCGAGATACCAAAGAATGGTCTCCTTTAGACCTTCTTCGAAGGTATGTACAGGACGCCAGCCAAGTTCCGAAGACAGCCTAGAACAGTCGATTGCATATCGGAAATCATGTCCAGGGCGGTCGGTCACGAATTTGATCAGATTGGAATAGGGGCCTTCGGCAGAAGGACGCACAACATCAAGTACATCGCAGATACCGTGAACAACCTGAAGGTTGGTGCGCTCAGAATTACCACCGATGTTGTAAGTATTTCCCACTTGGCCGGCTTCGAGCACGGACTGAATGGCGGAACAATGGTCTTCCACATGAAGCCAGTCGCGGATGTTGGAGCCCGTCCCATATACGGGAAGTGTCTTACGGGACAGCGCGTTGAGTGTTACCAACGGAATGAGTTTTTCGGGGAACTGACGTGGACCGTAGTTATTCGAACAGTTAGTGATCAGTGTGGGGAAACTGTAGGTTTCATGGAAGGCTCGGACAAAGTGGTCACTGGAAGCCTTCGAAGCAGAGTAAGGGCTGTTAGGGCTATACGGAGTTACTTCGGTGAAGGCCGGATCGCCGGGCTGAAGAGCCCCGAACACCTCGTCTGTGGAGATATGTAAGAAGCGGAAGGTGACTTGCTTATCCATACCCAATTTGCTCCACCATGTTTTGGCGGTACGCAAAAGTGTGCAGGTTCCAAGTACATTGGTATGTACGAAGGCTTCCGGATCTATAATTGAGCGATCCACATGGCTTTCAGCAGCAAAGTTGACTATGGCGTCAGGTTGGTAGGTTTTGAGCAGGTGCCCCATAAGCTCCGCGTTGCCGATGTCGCCGTGTACAAAAATATGCCGGGGGTTGCCGGACAGCGAGGCGATATTTTCAAGATTGCCAGAATAGGTGAGCTTGTCCAGATTAACGACGGTGTCTCCGGCAGCACAACGGCTAAGAACATAACAGGAACCAATGAAGCCAGCACCACCGGTAACAAGAAGGGTTGCCATGTAAAAATCCTCACAATTGTCTAATACGATTATGTATCTGTTTAAGCGTGCCAACTATACCTGATTGATACGCTATCATGCCAAACCGGGCGAGTAGGCGTCCCCATGAAGGGCACAACAGAAACAGGCTCCCTCCTGTTTTTCCTGCCTGTCTATAACTGGAACGCAAGGTTCTGAAACTCTCCCAGAGGAGGTTATTATCTTGAATATAGCGCCGTAAAACAACTTTATGGTTATAGCTGTCCGCGTGCAACCTCCATGATGTCAATTCATCGGGAACAAAAGCAAACAGGCTTTTTTGAGCAATCTGAATCCAGATCCACCAGTCCAGCCAGCGGGGAACTGGGGCAGCCAGTGAGCACTCACGCAGGCATTCAGCCCTGAGCATGACACAGGAAAAGGTCGGGATTTTATTTTCAACGAGGAGCATGGATTGTAAAGAGTAGGCACCACCGGACTCGGATAGTTGCTTGTGTTCTCGCATGATACGGGGGACGTAGGTATTAAACCATCCTGTATTTGCTCCCGGCATGGGAAGGGGATGAACTGCATTAAAAATGACATCCGCACCGGTTTCTTGTGCCAGAGCTATGCGCTGTTCTAGGCACGTAGGTTCCCATAGGTCATCAGATTCGAGGAAGGCGATCCACTCTCCTCGTGCCTCGGCAATACCAAGTGTCAGTGTCGCGGGGAGGCCGTGGTTCTTCCCGTCGGGATGCAAAAATACCCGAACACGCAAATCCTGCTCTGCAAAACTCTGCGCTAGTTTCACAGAGTCATCCTTTGAGCCGTCATCAACAACGAGCAGTTCAAAGTCTGTCCATGTTTGGGACAGAACGCTCTGGATGGCTTCCCCTAGGTATGTTTCATAGTTGTAACTGGCCATTATAATAGAAATCATGCATGTCCTCTCATTCCACCAGATTTGGCTCTGACAACAGCACGAATAATATACACAAAAGATGCCATGAATGGCGGATCTCCTATTTATCTCACGTTCTTTACTGCTATTCAAGCAGAAAAAGTCTCACATAACGGATTCCCCCAAAGGAAGTTTTTCTGTTATGAGGCTACTAAACCTAAATGGATAACCAAATTAGGTTAGATTCTGAAATCTAATCTTTCAAATTCAGCAAGCTACACCAATTATTTGAGGTGGCTCGATATATTTAGTTTTATTTATGTATCAACGCGCTAGAAATACCCTTATAGCTCTTTAGTCGTTTTTGAACTAATTTATCGAATAAAATAAACAGAAAAGCATAAATATTCCGTGAGATCTGTTCTGGCGTGATATTGTTTGTTTTTATATTATTGATTAATAATATATTACAGCTTGATATATTTTTATGTTGAATAATTTGCATGGATCTATCAACAGTTTCTTTGTTGATGTGGTTTTTGTTACTGATTAATGTTATTGTAAAAATATAATATTAGTTATAACTGGACTATATGTATTCATGGATGTTAAATAAAAATATTAATGGATACAATGTGTACTGATTGTAATATGAATTATTTTTAAAGTGTATAAAACTGTATGTAAAATAAATATCAATTTTGCATGCTAAGTATTGAAAACAATACGTTTCTTCCTTGAGATGGTATACTACTATTTAGGAGTGCATTCCGCAGTCGTATCCCTCATTAGGCAGAAACGGGGACACTTTAGGAGACTGTTCAAGGAAATTCTTGTTTTCTCAGTATTGCCGACTTTCCTTTTAAATAAGCAAATACTAAGGTTAGGTCGCTCTTGTCCATCACAAATAGCATAGTTTGGAATTCAATCTTCTGATGTACGTGCCTTGGAGTGTAGAAAACAGAACATCAAAAAAGCATTTAGGTTCAGGACTCATTAATTGCAAAAAGTAAAAAAGTTGGTTAGTTGTGCTCAGAGAGGGCGCCATGAGCCAACTTTTCTATCTTTCCTCCGAACAGCTTGAACGTATCAAGCCATTCTTTCCTCTTTCGCATGGCGTTTCACGCGTCGATGATCTGAGAGTGCTCCGCGGAATCATTTATGTCATCAAGCATGGCCTGCAATGGAGGGATGCTCCGCGTGAGTACGGCCCTTATAAAACTCTGCACAATCGCTTTGTACGCTGGAGTCGCATGGGCATATTCAACAACATCTTTGCAGAGCTTGCAAAAACAGCAGGCAATGATGGCCGATTAATGATTGACGCCACACATCTTAAAGCGCATAGAACCGCTGCAAGTCTGCTCAAAAAAGGGCTCTTTCCCGCTGTATCGGACGCACAAAAGGAGGATTGAATTCAAAACTCCATGCAGTCTGCAACGGTGACGGAAAGCCCCTAGCTCTGACACTCACGGAGGGCCAAGTGAGCGATTATAAAGGTGCGGCCATTCTTTTGGGAGCATTGCCTGAAGCCAAAGAACTCCTGGCAGATCGCGGTTACGACGCAACCTGGTTTCGTATTGCTTTGCTCAACAGAGGTATCACGCCATGTATTCCGTCAAAAAAGAACCGGAATCAGCCAGTATCTTATGATAAAAACCTTTACAAGCAGAGGCACAAAATTGAAATTATGTTCGGCCGACTCAAGGCCTAGCGCAGGATTGCCATGCGTTACGACCGGTGCGCCATGCTCCGAACTCTTCGGGTAGATCCTACTGGAGCCCCCATGCGCAATAACCAGTAAATTTATCCTCGGCTGACCGTCCGTCTTTGAGAGAACCTTCCATAGGCAGGATCGATACCCGCCTTTCCCGTAATTCATCGGAAATATCGTAGTAGCTCATGCCTCTAAACTACCCCTTTACTGGTTATACAAAGTTTGTAGACACACCCTTTACAGCCATGAAAAAAGGACTCAGATTTTTACATCCAAGTCCTTGATTCCATATCTGGTGCGCCCGGCGCGATTCGAACGCACGGCCTTTAGCTCCGGAGGCTAACGCTCTATCCGACTGAGCTACGGGCGCGGAGTTTCCCCGGAAGGGGACACTACAGAGTTGGGAAGCTAGCTCTTGTGCCGCGTCCTGTCAAGCTGTATGCTCCGGTACCGGGAGCGTGCTGCGGCTCGTTTGGTGTCGGAGCCGTGTTTTTGTGTCCATCCGTTTGTTACGCTTCCCCTTCTTTTTCTTTATCTTAAGGAGTATTCCATGAGCGTTTCCGTTACTTGGTACGGTCATTCCAATTTTAAGGTTTCTTGCGGCGACGTGACTGTTTTCATAGATCCCTTCTTCACGCATAACCCTTCCTGCCCCGTGACGTGGAATGAGGCCGGGAAGCCGGATTTGGTGCTCGTCACCCATGATCACGGCGATCATACGGGTGACGCCGTGGCGATCTGCAAAAGCAGTGGCGCAACCTGCGGCTGCATCGTCGGTACGGCCGAACGCCTGATCGACGCCGGGATGCCGCAAGCCAGCATTCCCGCCGGGATCGGCTTCAATATCGGGGGCACCATCGAAGTGAAGGGCGTCCGGGTCACCATGACGCAGGCGTTCCATACTTCGGAATCCGGGGCCCCCGCAGGGTACGTCGTGACCATGCCGGACGGCTTTACCTTCTATCACGCGGGCGATACCGGCCTCTTCTCCTCGATGGAGCTGATAGGTTCGCTGTATCCGCTGGATCTGGCGCTGCTGCCCGTGGGCGGCTTTTTCACGATGGACGGGTTGCAGGCCGCCCATGCCGCGCGTCTGCTCAAGCCCAAGGCCGTGATCCCCATGCACTGGGGGACATTCCCGGTCCTTGCGAAGGACACCTCGGCCTTTGCGTCGCATCTCGCGTCCGTGGCTCCAGATGTCCGCCTGGTCTCCATGAAGCCCGGTGATAGCGCCGCGTTCTAATCACGGAGGTGTCCCATGACGCTCATCGAACACGGCGAACTGGTCCGCCGCGCTTTGGAATATGTGCAGGAAGAACGCTGCCGCCGCCCGGATGCGCCGCTTTCCTCCCTGCTTGACGAAGCGGGTATGCGCTTCAATCTGACGCCGCTGGACGCGGCCCAGCTTGCCCGCCTTTTTTCCGAAAAAGGACAGGAGCCTTCCGCCCCGTGCAAACGCTAACTTCGCATCCTTACAGGACGTTGCCCGATGCCTTCGCTTCTTCAGAGACAGATATTTAAAGAAATCGCCAACCTGTTCGTTCTCGCCGTGGGGGTGCTGCTGACGCTCATCCTCATCAGCCGGGCGGTGCAGATGCGGGAACTGTTTCTGGGGCTGGATCTCGGCATCTTGGATACCGTTCTGCTGTTCGGCTATATGACCCCGCTGTTCCTCATGCTGGTGATTCCCATCGCCTGTATGCTCAGCGTCTTCCTGACCTTCCTGCGCATGAGCACGGACCGCGAGCTGGTCGCCCTGCGTGCGGGGGGCATCAACATCTATCAGATGCTTCCCGCGCCGCTCCTGTTCAGTGTGATCTGCATGTTGCTGACGCTCTGGGTATCCCTGCATTGGCTGGCGTGGGGCATGGGGCATTTCCGGGAAACGATCCTTGAAATCGCCAATACCCGCGCCCGTGTCGTGGTGCAGCCCGGCGTCTTCAATACGGACTTCCCCAATCTGGTGCTTTTCGCCCGGCAGGTGAACCCCGGTGACGGGGATATGTCGCAGGTTCTGGTGGACGACCGTTCGCACCCCGAGCGCCACATGACCATCCTCGCCCCGGAAGGGCGCTTCGATACCGATACCGAGCGCGGCGAGCTGGTATTCCTGCTTGAGGACGGCAAGATCTACACCACGGATAAGAAGGGGTCCTCGGTGCTGGCCTTCGACTGCCGCTGGATTCCCTCTTCAAGAGCCTTGATCTCGGAGATGTGCGGCCCCGCGAGATGTCATGGAGCAAGCTCTCCAGCATCACGCGGGAGGAAGCGCTTAAAGTGGACGCCAACTATGCCAACAAGCTGGAGGTGGAGCGCCACAAGCGCTGGGCCTATCCGGTGGCGTGCATCGCCCTGACCCTCTTCGTGCTGCCGCTGGCTTCGGCCTTTGAGGGGCTGCACAGGCAGACGGGGCTCATGTTGGCCCTCGCCATGTTCTTTGTTTATTACAGCCTGATGTCGCTTGGGTTCAGCACGGGCGAGTCCGGGGCCATCCCCCCCTCCATAGGGTTGTGGGTCCCGAACATCCTGTTCCTCTGCCTCGGCATCTACGGGCTATGGCTGACGGCGCATGAGCGAACGCCGCACGTGGCGACCTTCTTCCGCAACCTGCGGACACGGAGGACGTCATGAGCTTGCTTTTCCGCTATCTGACCAAGAACAACGCGATGATCCTGCTGCCGACCCTTGCCGTCGGCATCGGCCTGTATGTGCTTACGGACCTGTTCGAGCGTCTCGACAACTTCATCGAGGCCGGGCTGTCCGTGGGCATGGTGCTCACCTACTTCGTCGTGAAGATGCCGCTCGTGATTTCGCAGATCCTGCCGGTGATCTTCCTGCTGTCCACGGTCATCCAACTGTGCATCATGGCTCGCAGCCGCGAACTGACGGCGTTGCAGGCCGGGGGCATCTCCCTCGGCGTGGTGGCAAACTCCATGATCCTTTGCGGCATTTTCTGGGGCGGCGTCCAGCTTGGTTTCTCCGAATATCTGGGCGTTGCCGGGGAACGCGAGTCCGCCCGCATCTGGCAGGAAGAGGTCCGCAAGAAGAACCTCGCGGCAACGGTGCTGAAGGATGTCTGGTTTACGGATGGGGACTGGATCGTCTCGCTCGGCACGCTTGATCCCCAGGCGCACGGCACAGGCTTTTCCGGGTATGAACTGTCCGACGACGGCCTGAGCATCAAGCGCATCGTGCAGGCGTCCACGTTCACCGCCGAGCCCAGCCATTGGGCCTTGCAGGATGTGCGCGTCTACACGCCCGACACCTTCACGCAGGAGCAAGAGCCGGATTTCGTCCTCCCGCTCAGGCAGGATCCCGAAACCTTCCGGCTCGTCAGTACGGGCACGAAGCCGCAGCAGTTGCCGCTCTGGCAGCTTGGGGACGCCATCAGCCAGTTGAAATCTTCCGGTTCCAACGTGGAGGCGCTCCGTACGGCGTGGCACGCCAAGCTGGCCTATGCGGCATCGATTCTGGTCATGGCCTTCGTGGCGACGGCCATTGTCTCGTGGAAGGACAACATCTATATCGCCGTGACCGTCGCGCTGCTGTGCACGTTCCTGTACTTCGCGGTGTATACCCTCGGTACGACGCTTGGGCAGCGCGGCATCCTGCACCCGTTCCTCGCCGCGTGGACCGCCAACCTCATCGCGCTGTTCTTTGCGTTTTGGCGGCTTATCCCCTTGCTGCTGCGAAGGGAATAATTCACCGGAATCTTTTAAAGATTTGAGGGGCGAGAGAAACGTTCTGAAGAAGGGGGCACCCCCACGTTTCCCTCGCCCCCTCCAACCTTCCCTCCTCTCCCTCCCCAATTCCTCAAGAGCGTTCCTACCCGCCGATGGCGGTCATGCGCCGCTGAGCCACGGCATTGTGGCGGCGCTCAAGGAGCCGCGCCCCGATGGGCTTGTCTCGGGTGGCGAGGGTGACGATGCGGCGGACGGCTTCGATGCCGAGCTTGGGATGCCGCAAGGCGTTGCGGAGCCGGTATTCCCGGTCGTCGAACAGGCATGTCCTCAGCGCTCCGTCGGACGTGATGCGGAGCCGGTTACAGGACGTGCAGAAATGGCTGGAAAGCGGAGAGATCAGGCCGAGGCGCCCGAGGCCGGGCCCGTCCGGGCCTGAAAGCGTATAGAGCCGGGCGGGGCCTCCGTTGCCCTGTTCCTGCTCCACGGGGGCGACGGCGACGAGCCCCTTGACGGCGTCAAGGATATCCGGGGCCGACCAGAAACAGCTGTCCGACCAGCGCGTGCCTTCGCCCATCGGCATGAATTCGATGAACCGCACGTCGATGGGGTGGCGCATGGCGTAGTCGATAAAGGCGGGCAGCTCGTCGTCGTTGAAGCCGCGCATGGCGACCGCGTTGAGCTTGAAGGGGATGCCCGCGTCGAGAAGGGCGTCCATGTTTTCCCGAACCTTGCCGAACAGATCGCGGCCCGTGATCTGCTCGAACTTGTCCCTGTCGAACGTGTCGAGGGACAGGTTCACCGCGTTCAGTCCTATGGCTTTCAATGTTTGGATATGGGGGCCGATCAGCGTCCCGTTGGTGGTCACGCGGATGTCGAGGGCGGGGTGCGCGGCCCGCAGGCGTTCGAGGAAGTCGGCGAATCCTTTGCGCGCGAAGGGCTCGCCGCCCGTCAGCCGGACTTTTTCCACGCCCATGTCCATCGCCATGTCCACAAGCTGTTCCATCTCCTCATAGCGCAGGACGGATTCGTGGGGAATGAACGTCTCCATGCCGCTGCGGCAGTAGGTGCAGCGCAGGTTGCAGCGGTCGGTAACAGAGAGGCGGATG
>OGYF01000833.1_pt1 | contig 29215 bp, 23 predicted proteins | sample 1576451 | NCBI WGS metagenome assembly OGYF01 (sample SAMEA3541505, study PRJEB24748) | human gut metagenome | biome: human gut; feature: human-associated habitat; material: faeces | place: China | collected 2012
TGGCCGTGGGATATGCGCAGGAGGCGCCTCCCGCCAGGCCGAGAAAAAGCATGGCAGATGCAGTAGAATGGCGCGGCTGATCACTCCCTGAGCGCCTGCTCTTAGCTGGACGCCCTGCCGCTGCGTATGCGGATATCAATCAAAGAACCCCCAACCGGGCAAAGCGCTCAAAAGCATTGCCCGATTGGGGGATATTAAAATTTCAGCTTGCGGAATTTGGCGGGGGAAAGCCCGGTATTGCTTTTAAAAAAGAAGATAAAGTTTGTATCGCTGTTAAATCCGACCTCATATGCAATTTCGGAAACAGTCATGCTTGTTCTTTGCACGGTTTAGCCGGGATACCAACACATAATCATAGGGAGAGAAACCGGTTTGTTGTTTAAAAACCCGAGAGAAATGCGAGGGGCTCATATGGACTGCCTGAGCAAGATCGCCGACACGAATGGTTTGATTTAAATGCTCGTTGACATACTGCTTGGCGTCGCGGATATTTGCCTCGTAGTGGAGGCTGTTTTCTTCGCTTCGCAGCGGGCGCGCAAACTCCGCCAGCAGCCTGTAAAGCTCCAACGATAAATCGATTTCGGGGGTGGCGTCTGCCGTTCGAATGCCGTCATATAGGCGAAAGATCAAACCCTCAATTTGCTCCGGATTGCCGGATTGGATTAAATTCCCTTCGTTGCGGATGATTTCGTGATACCAGTTGAGGCAATCCGGCCCGTTAAAATGCACCCAGATGGATTCGAAGCTGTCATTGGTATAATATTCATGCGGATGGAAGCAATCCAGAAGGACGGTATCGCCCTGCCTCGCGGTGATATGGCGCCCTTTGACGACAAAGGTAAAGCTGCCGTCTATGATATGTGTGACCAATAGGCTGTCATAATTTTTGCGGATTAAATGATAGTTTGCCGTACAGTAAAAGTGCCCCGCGCTGATGAGATAGTAATAAAGCCTCTTGGCTGTTGGCGACGGCGATGAAAAATATAGATCAGATTTGTTTAAAACGCCGGTTTCATCGGATTTCATAGTTCTATCCCCATTTTTATGGCAGGATTTCGAAAGTTTTCAATTGTTTTTTGAAAGGTTTGCCCTTTTGGATATTGTATAATGTCTATGAAAAGAAGTCAAATCAAGAATTCTGTAAAAGTTTGCGGTATGGCCCAAATGGTCGCCTCTGCGCCGCCAACGAATTTGCGGTACCAGCGTACCGTCCGGGCGGATACCATTGAATTGGAGCTTTTACCGGGAGAAGCGCTTGTGCTCTGGATGGAACGGGCGTAGGCTGCCTGATTACACATGATTTTGGATAGGGAAGAAAGGAGATTTATGAAATGCTGGCGTTTCATTTTAATTGTGTGCCAAGGAAGGTCAAGGAGATGGGCTTTCATTTTGGCAATCTTTCCAGCCGGTATGGCGCGAACAACCTCTATTTCACCAAAGACGGCAGGCCGTTTTTGCCCATTGCAGGCGAGCTTCACTTCAGCCGCCTGCCGCGGGAGATGTGGGAGCGGGAGCTGCTCAAGATGAAGGATACGGGGATCACGGTTGTTTCCACTTATGTTTTCTGGAACTACCATGAGCCGGAGGAAGGGGTATTCGATTTCAGCGGGGATAAGGATCTTGCCCATTTTCTATCCCTTTGCCGGAAAACCGGCTTGCCCTGCGTGTTGCGCATCGGCCCCTGGTGCCATGGCGAGGTGGTATATGGCGGCTTTCCGCGCTATGTGAACAGAATGCCGCGAAAGCGGTGTGACGCCCCCCGATATTTGCGGTGTGTTGAGCGCTATTGGAAGCGGCTCGCAGCGGAGATCAAGCCCTATTTCGATGGCGAAACGGTGCTCGGCGTGCAGCTGGAGAATGAATACGGAGGAAATATTTCTCATATTCACACGCTGCGCAAGCTCGCGGAGCAGGCAGGCTTTCGAACGCCGTTTTTCACCATGACAGCATGGCCTACCAACACGCCGGATCAAGCGTTTTTACCGATGTTTGGCGGCTACCCGGAAGCTCCTTGGACGCAGAACAGAAAACCGCTCGTGCCGGCGAATCGGTTTGAAATATCTGCTGCCAAAACTGAAGCGGAAATTGGCGGAGACCTGCATGAGATCCAAACAGGCAATGAATCCGGGTTTGGTGATTTTCCCTATGCCTCCTGTGAGCTTGGCCCTGGCAACCAGGTCACCCAGCACCGCCGCCCGATCATTCATGAAAACGATGGCTACGGGGTGGGCTTTACCCGATTTGCGTCGGGAATGAATTGGATCGGCTATTATATGTATCACGGCGGTAGAAACCCGAATGACCGTTTGATGCAGGAAAGCCGCATAACGGGATACCCGAATAATTATCCAATCATTGATTATGATTTTCAGGCTCCGATCAGCAGGTGGGGGGAGTGCCGGCCGCACGGTGATCGGCTGCGGCTCCTGCATCTGTTTATCAACCGGTTTGATGAGCGGGTGGCAGTGAAGCAAGCGTTCTTTCCCAGGGAAAAACGTGCTGGTGCAATGGATCGTTCTCGCCCTTCCTGCTCGGTGCGCATGGATGAGAGTGGCTCCGGTTACTTTTTTGTTTCTGCCTATGAGCGCGGGCTGTCATTTCCGGATTTTCATGATGTCCGTGTACAAATTAACTGCGGAGAAAAGCAGTTTTCCTTGCCGCCAGTGGATATTAAGGCGGGTTCCCTGTTCTTTTATCCCTTTCATCTATCTGTGGCGGGCGTGGATTTTGATTATGTTTTAGCCCAACCCATTGCAAAGGTGGCGCAGGGGGAGCAAACCATCTGCTATTTTATGGAGATTCCCGGCATTGCGCCCAGCCTGTCTGCAAGCGGCGAAGTCACACAACTTCCGGTTGATACAGTCGGATTTGAAAAGGGCAATGTGCAGGTGATCGTTTTATCCAAAGCGAAAGCGATGCGGTTTCATCTCATTGGGAATCATGTCGTTTTTGCGAAGGGCTCTGTTTATACAGACGGGCACGCCGTCCGGTGTGAAGCCGCGGAAGGCTATTTCTCTGTAGATGGGGAGACAAAGGAGATTGTAAAAAAAGATTTATCGAGCCTTATCGCCCTGGAGGAAACCTCAAAAGTATCGCTGCCTTACGGCTATTATCTATATTCGTATGGGAAGCGCCGGTACTATCGACTGAAAATCGACCGCAAACTGTTAGAGAACCGGTTCGACGTGAAGCTTACTTTCTCCTTTACGGGGTTGAATTTACAGGTGTTTGGCGGCAAAAGGCTGCTTCATGATTGCTTTAACACGGATGGGGAATTTGTGATGCGCCTGCGCGAATACCGCCGTGAAATTGCGCGCTATGGCGAACTGCTGATCAAAGCGGTGCCTGCTGCGCGGCACGGCGTGGGAAATGTCTATCACGAAATTGAAATGGAGCCCGGCGTCGTTTCCCTTCGGCTTCTGCGTGCAGAAGAAATCACGGTTGTCGAGCGGGAATTAACCATGTGAGCACAGCCTGTGATGATCTTGGCACACTTGTGGGGCAGATTATGCAAAATAGAATAGTGAGAAGGTAGCTCTTTCGAATTTTTAAAAGGATTTGAAATTTTGTCGCTTTGCTGATGAAATGATGGCTTTGGAAGAATTGCGTTGGCAACCGGCCCTGCGCTGAAGAGCGTTAGAGCCATTCCAGGCGCCATTGCCACCGCTGTGATCAAATGCTATCCATCTCAATCGAATAAAACCTTCTGCAAATGGTGAAACTGTTTGCAGAAGGTTTTTGTTATTTGTACACCGAGGGCAGCATCAATAGAAAGAATATGGGAACGATCTAAAACGGAGAGGAAGGATATGTTGAGTAATCGTGTTTTAATTGTGGTAAATTCTGTTTACCAGCTTATTACTGCAATCCACATGAAAAGGACGATTCTCGCACAGCGAAATGCTGATTTGCTATTAACCGATATGCTGCCAAACGGCGAAGCATATTTACCGCATTTGCAGGAAATCAGATTGTTCGACCGGATTATTTTTGCCCGAACCAGGGAATGGATTCAGAAATGTTCTTCAGGGAAAAAAGAGGATATTTCTGAGCTATTCCAAAATATCTATCAAAAATTTCAGTGGGGCCTGAGCGATGAACTTAGTCTGTATTGCGAAGTATATTTTTCTAATTTTGATGCTTTTACCCGTATGCTTGCCAGTGCTTTTTATGCGGTTTCCTGTGAGTTCATCTGCTATGAGGATGGATTTTCATCTTATGTGATTGATTTTCTAAGAGAAGACCGTTCGCCGATCAACCGTCATCCTGAGGGCCGAAAGATTAAGGATAAAATAACAAAGGTATTGCTTTATGAGCCTCACCTAGCTGTGCGTAAAGATGAACTGAAAAATTGCCCATTGCCTAAAATCAACAGAGGGGACACTGCCTTCAAGGCAATATTAAATCATGTTTTCGACTATCAAAGCCCTGAACAAACAGCTGATTTTATATTTTTAGAGCAATCCTTCCGGGCAGAGGGGCTGAAAACTAATGATATTTCATTGATGGAAACCTGTCAAAAGATTGTTGGGCCAGGCCGGTTTTTCGTGAAGCCACATCCAAGGAATTCGGAGAATGTGGCGTTTCAGATGGGTCTGACCAGAAAATATACGGAACGTATTCCATGGGAACTATTCCTGCTCAATGAAGGATTAGAGAGCAAGACGATTCTGACCGTCTGCTCCAGCGCAGCTCTCACAAGCAGAATCGTATTTGGAATGGACGTCAATACGGTAATGCTATATCAACTGTTTGAAGGGAAAGTGCTCTGGAAGGAAGATGATATTTTGAAAAAATATTTACGGAAATTTCAAAGGCAATTTTCTGGAAAAAACTACTATGTCCCTCAAACGGTATATGAGCTTGCAAATACGCTGCATTATTTAGGGGGACATTATGCATCATAAAAAAGTTTCGATTATTATACCAGTGTATCAGGTCGAAAATTATCTGGAGCGAGCTGTAGATTCCGCTTTAGCGCAAACGCTTGAGGAAAAGGAGATCATCCTGGTGGACGACGGCAGCCTGGATGCTTCTGCCCAAATTTGCGACCATTATGCACAGACTTATCCGGAGCTCATTCAAGTCATTCATAAAGAAAATGAAGGCCTGGGCATGGCGCGCAATACCGGAATACGGCTTGCAACGGGAGAATACATTGCGTTTTTAGATTCCGATGATGCCGTAGAGCCGGAGATGTATGAAGAAATGTATGCAAAGGCCATAGAAGATCAGTGTGATATTGTAATGTGCGATGTGAAAATTATTTATGTGGAAGAGGGCAGAACCTCCGTCGTTTCCTCTTATCCAAGCCAAGAAGTGGATCTGTCAGATTATATCGCAAACGGAAATAATATCACATACAGTGTCAACAAGCTGTTTCGTAGATCTATTTGGGAAGAAAATCAGTATGAAAAAATGCTGTTTGAGGATATCTCCCTCATACCATCCTTGATGACAAAATATTCGGCAATTGGCTATGTACCCAAGCCTTTTTATTGCTATTACCGTAGATCGGATACCCTGTCCACCTCAATGGTTGGAGAAATGGTCGATATTGTACAGGCTCTGCGCAACTTTATCGATCACAGTGATGTGGCATATCGGGATGAAGTGATTTACTGCGCAGCAAAACAAATTTATTGGAATATGACAAAGTCCCGTGAGCTTTTTCAAGCAGATTTTATCAATCTTTTAAAAGAATACCAGAAAGATTTTCTTCTAAACCCCTATATTCCGCAAGATAAATCAGTGAAGAAAATCCTGGATTTTTTAGCGAAAGAGGTGATTCCCGCTACAATCATTTGTGTTCATATTCACAGGCCGGTTTCTCAGGCATATATGGACACCATTCAAAAAAACTTCCCGAAAGCGAAGTTGATTGATGCCAATGAAACCTATTTTGCCTTTGAACAATTGCCTGAAAATATCCAAAATGCCCAGTTAAATGGAAACTGGAGCTATGTAGAAGAATATTACGCGCTGAAAATATTATGTGAACAGGGCGGCATCGTACTCAATCCGGATATGCAGGCCAACCTCAACCTGCAAAAGCTGCGTCTTAGCCACATTTTTTTTGGGTTTGAGGATGCAGAAGCGTTATCTACCGGATGCTATGGCGCTTTAAAAGAACATTATGTCGTACAGGCACTACTGGACACATACAGGATAGATTCGATCTATAACAAAGCCTTTTTACCGCTTAGCGAACGCCTCAGGGATTTTCTAATCCTGCATTTTCACCTTAAAACCAACGGCAGAAAGCAGCTGTTGAAAAATGAAGTGCAGATTCATCTCCCTAGCGTGCTTGCCTACGATATGAAAGATGGGGAGAATTGCGCAAAAAAATGGGAGATAGCAGTGCCGGATGGGTATGAACTGGTCAGCGACAAGGTTCTAAAAATGTGGTCTGATCGAATTATGGAAAATTGGAACCTGTATAAGCAGGAACGGGAGCATAGCGCCCGAGCAAAAGGGAAAGTAGCTCCGGCAAAGCCTGCACCGCCACCAAGCAATCAAATCATAGAGAAAAGAATTGAGGAAGTGAAAAAGAAATATGAAACCTCTACGTGTTGGCGCCTTACGAAGCCGCTTCGAATGCTGGCGAATTTATGGAGAAGAAGAAAGAGAAGAAGTTAGAATGGACAATCCTTCAAACTGCATTGTTGCTTTTTGCGCATAGACACTGTTTCAAATTTTGGCTGTGCCAAAGCAATCAGCTGCTGCGGCTTAGCGAAGGAAGGGTAGGGTTATCATGCGAACGGCTGCCATTATCCCGGCTCGATATGGATCCAGCAGGTTAAAGGGAAAGCCTTTAATGGATCTGTGCGGACGGCCTATGATTTGGTGGGTTTATCATCAGGTAGTAAAATCAAAAAAAATCGACGTCGTTTCTGTGGCAACCGATCACGAAGCCATACGTCAGGCATGTAAACAGTATGGGATTCCCTGCGTGATGACATCGGCAGATCAACCGACAAGCACAGACCGCATTTATGAAGCGGCGCAGAAAATTTCTGCCGATATATACCTTTGTGTCAATGGAGATGAACCTTTAATGGAAGCGCCGATTTTGGAACAAGTCATTCCCGAGTCAGGGGAGGATTTTTTTGCTTCTAACCTGATGACACAAATCCATTCCCCAGTAGAGGCTATCGATGAAACGAACATTAAGGTAGTAACCGATCAGGAGGGGTATGCGCTTTTTATGTCCCGAAGCCCAATTCCTCATCCTAAGGCCAGCATGACTTTTGACTACTATAAACACCTGGGCGTTTTGGCATATTCTATGGATGCGCTGCGTTTCTTTGCAAACACAAAAAAAGGAGTGCTTGAGACAATTGAGGACATTAATGAATTGCGTTTTATTGAGCACAGAAAACAATTAAGGATGATCCCCGTAGAAGCCCATTCTCTATCAGTTGATACCGCGAAGGATCTGGATTATGTAAGGGGTGTTCTTCAAAAAAAGCTGGAAAGAAGGGAATTAGAGCTATGAGTATTCGTGTGCTGGACTGTACGCTGCGAGACGGCGGATATATTAACGACTGGAGATTTGGCAGAAAAACAATTATGTCAATTTTGGACAAGCTAGATCAAGCCCACATCGATATTGTTGAATGTGGATTTCTCACTAGAATGGTTCAGGAAAAGGAGTGCTCCCTTTTTAACAGTACCGCTGAGATTGAAGAGGTTCTTCCGAATCGAAAGAGAAACTCCATGTATGTAGCTATGGTTGCTATTGGAGAAAAAGAACTTCATCCATCTCAACTCGATCCATATGATGGGAAGGGGATCCAGGGGATTCGATTGACTTTTCATAAAAATGAAGTGGAGCAGGCGTTTGAATGGGCCCGAATCATCATGGAAAAAGGGTATCATGTGTTTATGCAGCCCGTGGGTACAGTATTCTATAGTGATATCGAACTGCTTCAGCTGGTGGAGAAAATAAATGCTTTGCACCCCTATGCGTTTTATATTGTAGATACGCTGGGCAGCATGTACCGCAATGAAGTTTCGCATCGATTTTATATCATAGACGAGAATATGGCTCCAGAAATACAATTGGGATTTCACGGGCACAATAATATGCAATTGGCGTTTTCCAACGCGCAGGTTTTGGGAAAAATTCAGACAATACGGACGCTGATTCTGGATTCAGCTGTTTACGGCATGGGAAGGGGCGCAGGCAATCTCCCAACAGAGCTCATTACACAATATATCAATAAAAAAATAGACGTTCGGTACGATGTGACAACTGTGATGGATATTTATGATGAGTATATTGCGCCGATTCGTAAGGATTTTGAATGGGGCTACACAATGCCCTATCATATCGCGGCCAGCAACGTTTGCCACCCAAACTATGCCACCTACTTGATTAACCGACAAACGTTAACCATGAAAGATATTGAAACAATTATCCAATCTATTCCAAAAGAATATAAAATATTATATGATCAGGATCTCATAGAAAGGCTCTACACACAATTTCAAAGTAGAAAAATCGACGATTGTGCCGCTATTCAGGAGATTTCCGTCCGGATACGGGATAAAAAAATTTTACTTCTTGCACCTGGGAAAAGCCTTTCTTCTCAATATCATCAGATTCTAGAGTTTATTGACAAAGAAAAGCCCTATGTCATTTCCGTTAATTTTATCGATTTAAAATACCATATGGACGCCTGTTTTATCAGCAATCATAAACGGATGGATATTATCGAACGGGATATTAAGCCATTAAATCAAACTTTTGTGATTGTAACATCCAATATTCCCAAAACAGAAAAAAACAACTATTTGTACGTGGATTATAACAACTATCTCATTCCCGACGATTTGATTTCGGACAATGCGGGCCTGATGCTCTTGCAGCTTCTGAAACGGTGCGAGGCGGCAGAAGTGTTTTTGGCGGGCTTCGATGGTTTTCACTACGGCCAAAGAGAAAATTATTATAGTGATGATCTGAATTTTCCAGTATATAAGGATCATATATATGAAAAAAGAAAACGAATTCGCAAGCAGCTGAGTGAATTTGCCCAGACCATGAAGATCACTTTTTTGACGCCGTCTGTATACCAAGGGGAAACTTATGTATAGGTGCGTTTTATTTGATATGGATGGTACGCTGATAGACTCCTATACGGGAATTTTTCATGCTTATCAATGGGCCGTGCAGCAATCCGGAATAGGATTTCCGGGAGATGCATTGGTTCGGCAGGCAATTGGAGCACCGCTTCCGTATGCATTTGAAACGCTTTGCGGAATGGATTCGGACACAACGAAACAGGCAGTTCAACAGTATCGTGAGTACTATGCCAGAAAGGGCTGGCATGAGGTGAGCGTGTATCCGGGGATAGAGGCCGCACTGAAGCAACTGAAACGCTTGGGGTGTTTTATTGGGACAGCAACGCTAAAAAGAGAGCATTTTGCAAAGAGAATTTTAAAGGAACAGGGGCTTATTTCATACTTTGACCTGGTATCCGGCATGGATGAAAACGATACCCTGACAAAAGTGGATTTGATTCGGTGTTGTATGCGGACTGCGAAAGTAAGCAGGAAGGAAACGATTCTTGTGGGAGACAGTATGTTTGATGCGGCCAGCGCGCAAGAGGCAGGCGTGGCCTTTTTGGCAGTAACCTATGGGTTTGGATTTCAAGATCGCCAGGAATGGGAAGCGGAAAATGTGCATTTGGTCGCGCAAACAGCGCAGGATATTGTACGGCAGATTTTAGCCGTGCAAGATTAAAAGATTTGTTATGCGGGAATCCAGCATCAGTGATAGATTTGATGAGGATATCTTGGGATAGAAAGAATTTACCCCCGGGGTACTGCTTTTTGTACACCGGGGGTATGTAAATTGTGTAACCAAATGAAAATGAGCAGATGGAGAATTTGATTCCCATCTGCTTATTGCTTGTGCCCTTAGGCAAAAACAAAACTCTTGGTTCTACCAGAGGTGCAGCCTGTCGAAAGACGTCCGAATATGCTTTGACAATATTCATTTATTTGATATAATTAGTAAAAACTAGATAAATAGGTCATTATTCGATTAAATCTATGATAATATAAAAAATTTAAAACTCATTTGGCGTGTAAAGGAAGTTGTATAGAAGTAGTATCCAAGGGGTACTACCAGTGGTAAAATAGCGATACACTACAAACTTATATAATTTCTTTGTACGCATCTGCCAAATTTTCTTCGCACGTTTCAAACACATCAAGGCTGTCGAACAAAGAGTTCAAGAGAAATGCTAAATGAACGAATAATATCTTGAAGCACGACGGGGCTTACCTTGTGTCATGTTAGTCTTCCGGCTTTTATCTGGGCAATTTCGAAAGCCAATCAAACCATACGAATCATTGCCATACTGTATCAAACATTTCGCTTGACCATGTAAGTTGCGATCTCTTACGTTGTTCGTGCTTGAGTACAGAAGAGGAATGGTCATCATAATGAAAAAAGAATATTTAGAAATCACAGTTTACGAGGCCCTGCAAAAACGTTTTGAATATATCTTCCAAACATTTGACAATATATATGTCTCTTTCAGTGGCGGGAAAGACAGTGGATTGCTGCTGAATCTGCTGCTGGATTTTAAACGCAAATATTATCCTAGGCGGAAAATAGGAGTATTTCATCAGGATTTTGAAGCCCAATATACGCTCACATCGGAATATATTGACCGAACATTTAAAAACTTAGTCTCAGAGGCAGAGTTATATTGGGTATGCCTTCCAATGGCAACGAGGACGGCGCTAAGCAGTTATGAGATGTATTGGTACCCTTGGGACGATAAGAAGGCTGACGCATGGGTCAGGCCTATGCCGCAATATCCGTATGTGATCAATTTAGATAACCCATTTAACCATTATAAATACCGCATGCACCAGGAAAACCTAGCAAAGCAATTCGGGCGCTTTTATAAAGAGCAGCACGGAAACGGGAAAACGATCTGTTTACTTGGGATGCGCGCAGATGAATCATTGCAGCGCTACAGTGGTTTTCTGAATAAAAAATATGGATACGACGGAAAGTGCTGGATATCCAAACAGTTTAAAGACGTGTGGTGCGCGTCGCCATTATATGATTGGTCGGTGAATGACGTCTGGGCTGCGAACTACAAATTCAATTATGATTATAACGGCCTTTATGACCTCTATTATAAGGCTGGCCTGACTCCAAGCCAGATGCGTGTGGCGTCGCCCTTTAACGACTACTCCAAAGATAGCCTGAATCTATATCGCGTCATTGATCCGGAGATATGGACGAGGCTTGTGGGCCGTGTCCGCGGGGCAAATTTCGGCGCGATCTATGGCCGGACAAAGGCAATGGCATACCGGAATGCAACGCTGCCTGAGGGGCACACATGGAAATCCTATACGCAGTTCCTTCTGGATACGCTGCCAGCGAGATTGAGGAACAATTATGTCAAAAAATTTAGGACGTCGATAGAATTCTGGCATAACACAGGCGGCGGTCTTTCCGAGGAAACGATACGGGAATTAGAGGAACATAATTACCATATTAAGAGAAACGGCGTTTCCAATTATACTTTGGATAAAAAGTCGAGGGTTATCTTTGTTGGAAAGATACCGGATCATACCGACGACATCAAAAGTTCAAAAGACATCCCAAGCTGGAAACGCATGTGTTACTGTATTCTGAAAAATGATCACACCTGCCGCTTTATGGGGTTTGGGCAGACAAAACAGGAGCAAAAGCGAGTGGATGCAATCAAAAGAAAGTATGGGGGTTTCGCCGATGGAGAATAAGCAGTTTCAAAGCCCGGTATATCATGTGATTGCTGTTCCGTATGAAAAGATTATTCCCAATACATATAATCCAAACAAGGTGGCGCCGCCGGAAATGAAATTATTATACGATAGCATCAAGGCGGATGGGTTCACCATGCCGATCGTTTGCTACTATGCAAAAAGCAGGGATATGTATGTTATTGTGGACGGCTTCCACAGGTATAGCGTGATGGGAAAATATCCGGATATTTACGAGCGGGAGCATGGCATGATGCCGGTGTCCGTCATAGAAAAGCCACTTTCTGAACGGATGGCGAGCACAATCAGGCACAACAGGGCGCGCGGGAGCCATGACGTAGACCTGATGAGCAATATCATCAGGGAGCTTCACGAAATAGGCCGGTCAGATGCATGGATATCTAAACATTTGGGGATGGACCGGGATGAAATATTGCGGTTAAAACAGATTACGGGCCTTGCGGCGCTGTTCCGTGATGTGAAATTTGGAAAGGCATGGCAGCCCGCAGAGGATGAGTTGGATTAAATAATCTTTCTGAAGATAGATGGTTTTAAATAAATAAGCCAAAGTAGTCAAGCAGCTATCCATTTGCATTTCTGGTGTGACTGCATCGTGAAGCTGGAATTGGCCGCAAACAGCCGCACCTCATATAATGACTGCATTTAGGATATGCCGCCTCAATGATTTCTGTTGATGTTTATACAGAAGCGCGCAATGATTGATATTGAAGGCATGGATTAATCCCCCTTTGTACACCGCGGGTAAATGAAGGTCAGTAAAATAAAAGCTGAAGCTCCATATGGAGGCGCTTCAGCTTTTATTTTTATCCTGCTGGTTGAATAAAAATAACGCCTCTGCATGGAATACGCTCCATCATGCAATATTTTATTGGCGGTTATGCAAAATAGGGCGTAAACAAGCTATATGATTATTCGCAATGCACTTTAAAACATAGAGAAGTGTGATATAATATCTTAGGAAATGACGGCTTGTGATAGATAGTGTTACGCTGTCGGAAAAAATCCTTTTCGTGAATCTATCCATGTCATACGCGATTTTTCAAAAAAAGTGGACGTGAGTATGCGATTCTTAAACGAATTTATGGGCTGGTAGTAAGCATAAGAAGGAGGCATTTGGCGCAATGGAGAACGAAAAACCATTCAAATTGGTTTCCAAATATAGGCCCACAGGCGATCAGCCAGAGGCCATAGATCAACTGGTGAAGGGCCTTGAAAATGGCGTAAAAGAACAGGTTTTGATGGGCGTGACCGGCTCCGGCAAAACCTTCACTATGGCAAACGTGATCGAACAGATGAACCGTCCAACGCTGGTTTTGGCGCACAATAAAACATTGGCGGCGCAGCTGTGCAGCGAGTTTCGCGAATTTTTCCCGGAAAACGCTGTGGAATATTTTGTCTCCTATTATGACTATTATCAACCGGAAGCTTACATTCCCACAACCGATACCTATATCGAAAAGGATTCCGCCATCAACGATGAAATCGATAAGCTGCGCCACTCCGCCACCTCTGCACTGTCCGAGCGGCGGGATGTGATTATCGTGGCGAGCGTCTCCTGCATCTATAGCTTGGGCGACCCGATTGATTACCGCAGCATGGTGATCTCCCTGCGCCCTGGTATGACAAAGAAGCGGGACGACGTCATCCATAAGCTCGTTGAAATTCAGTATGAGCGCAACGATATCAATTTTGTTCGTAATAAATTCCGTGTGCGCGGCGACGTGATTGAAATTTTTCCTTCTTATTCCAATGATACGGCCTATCGGATCGAATTTTTCGGCGATGAAATCGACCGGATCAGTGAGGTGAACCCACTCACTGGGGATGTCAAGGGCATTTTGCAGCATGTTGCGATCTATCCTGCCTCGCATTATGTGGTTTCACAGGAGAAGATGGAGGCTGCGATTGCGGATATCTATCAGGAAATGGAGCGCTGCGTCAAGGCGTTTGAGGCCGAGGGCAAGCTGTTAGAAGCGCAGCGCATCCGCCAGCGGACGGAATACGATATTGAGATGCTCCGGGAGACGGGTTTCTGCAAAGGGATTGAAAACTATTCCCGAGTGATGTCCGGCCGCCCGGCAGGCAGCGCACCGTTTACGCTGCTTGATTATTTTCCGAAGGATTTTTTGCTCTTTGTCGACGAATCGCACGTGACTCTGCCGCAGGTGCGCGGTATGTACGGCGGCGACCGCTCGCGCAAGGAGAGCCTGATCAATTTTGGCTTTCGCCTGCCCTCCGCTTATGACAACCGCCCATTAACCTTTAACGAATTTTATGAGCGGCTCGGGCAAAAGATTTTTGTCAGCGCAACGCCCGGCGAATTTGAGCGCTCGAAGAGCGCGGCGATTGTTGAGCAGGTGATCCGCCCAACCGGGCTGTTGGATCCGGAAGTCATTGTGAAGCCCACGGAAGGCCAGATTGATGATTTAATTTCAGAAATTAACATCCGCACCGCACGCAAGGAGCGCGTGCTAGTGACAACGCTTACAAAAAAAATGGCCGAAGATTTAACGGATTATCTGGAGGCCGCCGGCATCAAGGTGCGTTATATGCACCACGATATTGATACCATTGAACGCATGGAAATCATTCGCGATCTGCGCAAAGGGGAATTTGACGTGCTCGTCGGCATCAACTTGCTGCGCGAGGGGCTTGATATCCCGGAGGTGTCGCTTGTTGCGATCCTTGACGCGGATAAAGAAGGGTTTCTGCGCTCTGAGACTTCGCTGATTCAGACGATCGGCCGGGCGGCCCGCAACGCGCAGGGGCAAGTGATTATGTATGCGGATACAGTTACGCCCTCCATGGAAAAAGCGCTGCGTGAAACGCAGCGCCGCCGTGAAAAGCAGATGGCGTATAACGAAGCGAATGGGATCACACCACAGTCGATCAAAAAGGAAGTCCGTGAAATTTTGGAAATTACGAGCCGATCCGAAATCGATGCGAACAAGCCCACAAAGCGGCTTTCCCGTGTGGAGCGTGAGCAGCTCATTAAGCAGCTCACGGCGGAGATGAAGGCGGCGGCAAAGATCCTCGAATTTGAGCACGCGGCGTATCTGCGCGATCGAATCAATAAGCTGCGGGCAGGGAAATAAAGGAAAAGGAGTGCCGTAAACGTCGGAAATTTTGATTCTATTCACCGAGGTGGACAGGGCAGAACGGGAAGCCGTTTCGCGGTTGATCAGGGGATATTCGGAAAAATCCGGAGGAGATTTGGCCGTCGGATTTTGTGGTGGAGTATGTCAAGGCGTATCAGTATCGCGCATAAATAATTGAAAAATGGGATTGTATTAAAACGCAGTGTGGAAAAAGCATCATACACTGCGTTTTTTATAATGAAAAATTTGGAATCATTCACATAATTCATATAGAATATTTATAGATAATATATATGGAACAGTTTGTGATTAAAATGGTATAATCTTGATAAGAGATAAGGGATTAAAATCCAATTATACTCTTTTATTGAAATAAAGGAGGAGAAGTACAATGAAAAATGGTATTCGGATTTTGGGAATAGGAATGAGCCTGATACTCGCTTCCAGCTGCTGTGTGGTTTCGCAGGGAGCGGAGTTGGAAAAAGAGATGGATGTCGGAAAGTATATGACGGTACGGACGGAGCAGAAAACACAGCGCATGGAAATTCAAAAAGAGAAGTTTACTGAGATGAAGCAAGAGGCGGAGCACAAAGGCGTTTCCGATTTGCAGTTGAGTAAACAAATATTGCAAGGCATTGGATTACAGAGCGATGGATTGATAGCACAGCAGCTGGCGAATCTGATGGAAAAGTCAAAGAGTATAACCTGCGGCGTACAGTATCTTCAAATCAATGAAAATGGAGAGGCAGAAGTGCTATCCAAAGAGGATTGCCTAAAAAAAATAGAGATAGAAGAAAAGGCTGAAAATGCACAAAACGCTCGTTTAAGGAGCTTTCAGGAATCCAGCAGACAGGCGGTTCCGCAATTGAAGGCAAACGGAGATATCACGAGTGGCGATCTCACCTCTTCCAACCAATATATGGAGATGGCGTTGATTGCGGCGGATCAAAGCACAAAAGCGAGTCCAGGAGAATACTTGATATTTGGAATTGCCCATTGGCTAAAGACTCCGGTAACTCGAAAAGAAGATGGACTTTCCCTCGGCATTAATTATTTTTCATGGACGAGCAAAACCGATCAAAACTTAGAAGATATGCAGAGCATGTTGGAATACCAACGTGTTTTTGATAGTCGAACCACCGGAATCCATCAAGTAACAACCCGTACACAATACATGAATGGAAGGAATGCCCAGTTGGGCAACGAAGGATTCTATTTTACTTGGGATTTGCCGAATGATTATTGGGGGGCAAATGAAACAATCCAATGCTCTGATTTTGCATTTACCATTGCTGGTGTGGGAAATGTTTTAAATGCGGATAAACGGAATCCATTTAGCGTTACTTTACGGTACATTCATACGCAATATAAACTCGCTGGCAATATTGAATTTGCTTGGGCATCCGGCAGTTATCCGGGCATTTCGGCATCCGGCGGTATTATTGCGGATACCAAATCGTATGACATGCGCATTCAAGTTTGGCATAATCCATCCTGACCTAAGGAGAAAAAAGCATGAAAAAGATGATTGGGAAAATAGCATTATCGTTCCTTTTGGTCTTTGCAGGTCTTTGCTTAGGGGAGACCGTAGCCGGACTAAAGAGCTATGAAGGGGATCTTGTATCCTTTGTATTATCCAGCTTACAGGCCGACATTTTGTTTCTCTCCGGGGTGATTGTATTTTTGATCTTATCTATACTAAGCCGCCAGAAAGAGATTCTAAACCATCAGAAAGAGCAATTGGAAGCCTCCCGTGAATTGCAGATGCTTTTAAAACGCAGAGAGGAAGAGCTTTTTACGAAGAAGCCCGCAGAAAATAATTCCACGCCAGACGCGTCAGATCATACAGAAAGGCAGGAAAAACGCGATGAGTCATAGTGCAAGTGTTGTCTTACGCATTCTTTGCTCCATGATGATTGCGTTCGTGCTTCTTTTACTCAAAGAAATCCCGTTTATCGAACCGTTTTGGTTGGGGATGACGGTTATTTTGTTTGTTGGTTTTTCTATTTTATATCGAATCGAGGAGCTGGGCGATCTGGTCGAAGCAGGCTTTTGGCCGAAGATAAAGAAAGGCCCAGAACAAGACGATCCGCCCGGCACAGAGCCGGATGAAAACCATTCAGGGCAATGATTTCAGCCGCCACAGAAGCTATAAAAAAGGCTTCTGCGGCGGCTTTTCGCCTCTATGTTTTGGAAAATAGGCGGGCGGCGTGGGAATCCTCTTGGAAACCACATTGACATTCCCGCCTTTCAATGTTAAATTTATTATAAATAAAAGAGAGATGCTGCTCGGCTTTTATGCAATCTGCGGCATCTGGGAAGGCGAATGCTATGAAACGAACCCTCAAACGCATCGGCATTATTTTACTATCGATTCTTCTCACCCTGCTCCTCATCATTGGGGGCTTTGTCATCTACCTGACGGCAGCGGAATTCAAGCCTGAACCCGTGGAAACGCTGGAGATTGGCGGCCAGGCGAAAAAGACGCTCCAAGCGGGCGATTCTTTGCGTGTCTTATCCTATAACATCGGCTATGGCTCGCTGGATCAGACGCAGGATTTCTTTATGGACGGCGGCAAAAATGTCCGGCCGGCAAGTGATGAAAATGTGCGCAACAATATTGCTGGGATTGGTAGGATTATCCAAGAGGCGAATTGTGACGTGCAATTTTTGCAGGAGGTGGATAAAAGCTCAAAACGCTCCTATTTTGTGGATCAGACTGCGTCGCTTTCCAGCCTCATTGGCGGGACGAACGCTTTTGCCGTGAATTATTCCAGCCAGTATGTGCCGTTTCCGCTGCCGACGATCGGCAAGGTTCAGTCCGGTTTGCTGACGCTTAGTTCCTTCGGCGCGCTGAAAGCAGAGCGCATTGCGCTGACGGGCACATACACCTGGCCTGTGCGCGTTGCGCAGCTCAAGCGCTGCCTGCTGGTGGAGCGGGTGCCGCTGGAGGGGAGCGATAAGGAGTTGGTGCTCATCAATCTTCATTTGGAAGCCTATGATGACGGCGATGCAAAACAGATCCAGACCGAAGAGCTTTTAAAGCTGCTCACAACGGAATATGAAAAGGGCAATTACTGCATCGCAGGCGGCGATTTTAACCAGACGTTTTCCGAGGTGGACGCAACAAAATATCCTTTGATCGATTCTTCCTATTGGCAGGCCGGCACGCTTTCCTCAGATATCCTGCCGGAGGGCTGGCGGTTTGCCGTGGATGACAGCGCCCCCACTTGCAGGCTCTTGAATCAGCCTTACAGCGGCGACCGGGCAAAGACGCAGTTTTATGTGATCGATGGGTTTATCGTGTCTCCCAATGTGGAGGTAGAGGCGGTTCATGTGATCGAGACGGATTTCCAGTATACAGATCATAATCCTGTGAAGTTGGAGGCAGTGCTGAAAAAATAGGCAAATGAAAAAATAAAAGCGGATGCTGTAAAATGTTTTGCAGCATCCGCTTGAAAGCCTGTACGGGAGATGGAGTGGACGGCTTACGTGGTAACGCCTTCATACGATCACGCAAGCATACTGGTCAGCTCTTCTTGCACCTGCGCTTCGCAGGAGCGCATGGCTTCAATTGTCATCTGGAACAGCCGGTCAAGCTCCCAGCCCAGGCGCTCTGCTCCTATACGGATCACATCGCGCGAGCAGCCCGCAGCGAATTTTTTATCCTTAAATTTTTTCTGGAGGCTCGATACCTCCAAATCCGCTACGCTTTTTGAGGGGCGCATTCTCACCGCAGCGCCGATGAGGCCGGTTAGCTCGTCCGCTGCAAAAAGCACTTTTTCCATCTCATGCGCGGGCTCCACATCGCACACCAGACCATAGCCATGGCTGCACACGGCGTGAATGAGCGTATCCTCCGCATGGATCTCCGCCAAAAGCTCCGGCGCCTTTTTACAGTGCTCCTCCGGGTATGCTTCAAAATCGACATCGTGCAGCAGCCCAGCCAGCCCCCAAAAATCTTCCTCCATGCCGAAGCCGAGCTGCCGTGCATACCAGTGCATCACGCCCTCCACTGTCAGTGCGTGCTGGAGATGAAAGGGCTCCCGATTATATTTGCGCAGTAGAGCGAGCGCCTGCTGCCTGGTTACAGTGGTTTCCATACAATTTGCCTCCTGTTTTGCTTGATTGGATACAGTATAACAAATTACGTCCTGCGGGAAAAGAGCAATCGTGAACACAATTTGAACTTTTGGCCGTATCCATCCGGAACGCTTGACTTTTTTCGTCCCATGTCGTACAATATAACCTATAAACTACATATTTCCTTATTGAGAGCGGCTGAGGGAAAGGCCCTTTGAAGCCCGGCAACCTGCACATTAAAGCAGTGTGCAAGGTGCTAAATCCTGCGGTGTTGACCGAAAAATAAGGTGTTAAAAGCGCCCGCGGTTTCACTGCGAGCGCTTTTTGGCGTTTTTTGCGCCGTTCAGAAGGAAAAGTAATATAAAGGAGTAAATGAAAAGAATGGCAAAACATCTTTTTACCTCAGAATCCGTTACCGAAGGCCATCCCGATAAAATTTGTGATCAGATTTCTGATGCAGTCCTCGATGCGATTATGGAAAAGGACCCGCAGGGCCGTGTTGCCTGCGAGACAACCTGCACCACGGGCCAGGTGCTCGTGATGGGCGAGATCAGCACGAGCTGCTATGTGGAGATCCCGCAGATCGTCCGCAAAGTGATCTGTGACATTGGCTACGACAGCGCTGACAAAGGCTTTGACGGCAACACCTGTGCTGTGCTAACCGCAATCGACGGTCAATCTCCTGATATCGCTTTGGGTGTGGATCATTCCCTGGAGCTTAAAAATGGCGAAGAGGATGCCTATAACCTCAATGGCGCAGGCGATCAAGGCATGATGTTTGGCTACGCGTGCGATGAAACGCCGGAGCTGATGCCGCTGCCGATTTCGCTGGCCCACAAGCTGACACGCCGTTTGACAGAAGTCCGGAAAAATGGTACGCTGCCTTATCTCCTGCCGGATGGTAAATCGCAAGTCACCGTGGAATATGATGACAATGATCGCCCAGTGCGCGTTGATACCGTTGTGATTTCCTCCCAGCACCGCGCGGACGTCTCTTTGGATGAAATTCGCAGGGGAATTGTGGAGCATGTCGTCCGCCCGGTGGTTCCGGTGGAATTGATGGATGACGATACGATCATCTATGTCAACCCGACTGGTCGCTTCGTCACCGGCGGCCCGGTGGGTGACAGCGGACTGACCGGCCGCAAAATCATTGTTGATACCTACGGCGGCTATGCGCGCCACGGCGGCGGCGCGTTTTCCGGCAAGGATCCGACGAAGGTGGACCGCTCCGCGGCCTATGCGGCGCGTTATGTGGCCAAGAATATTGTGGCGGCAGGCCTCGCCAGGCAGTGTGAAATCCAGCTGGCATATGCCATCGGTGTCGCCAAGCCGGTTTCCGTTATGGTGGATACTTTCGGCACAGGCGTCATCTCCGATGATTCCCTGAGTGAAATCGTGATGGAAGAATTCGACTTGCGCCCGGCCGCGATTATTGATATGCTCGACCTGCGCCATCCGATTTATCGCCAGCTCGCGGCATACGGCCATCTTGGCCGTACGGATATCGACCTGACATGGGAAAAGACGGATCGCGCCGAGGCGCTCAAGAAGGCGGCTGGAATCGACAATATTGCATAAAATGCACGTCCGGGGGAGCGCTTATCCGTTTTTTTTGACGCGGCCTCTTCTCTTCGACACTTTTTGCACGAAAATTGAAGTAATATAGCGCTAAGGGGGATATGCTCTCCCTTAGCGTTTTATTTTTGAAGAATGGGGACGGACGCGCATGGCCGGGATCGTTTTAAAGATATTTGCGAAAATGGTGGCCCGATGGCACCGATATTGGCTCGATTTTTATACGACTAAGAGTAATAAGTTGATTGCCAAAGGAGAACCATATACGTCGCCAAAGCTTGTAAGACTCAGCGGCCGCTGCACCGCACGAGGGATGAAGGCGGTGCGGGCGGCGAAGAGGGGCGGATTTTATAAGCGGGGGAGGATCGTCTGGCTACCGCAGGCTGCCGGCGCGGAGGATCGGCAATTAGATGTGATGGAGAAGTGAAGCGGGGATAGACAGGAAGAAACCCGGCTGGATGCAGTTGCAAACATCCAGCCGGGTTTCATTTTTATTCTCCTTCCTTAATTTCTGGGCGCTGCGTCTCCCTGTAGAAACGGTCGATCAGGCGACTGACCAACTCCCTGTCGCCGCTGTTGAGAGCGGCGAGCTTTGCGCAGGCCTCGCGGATTGGAAGGGGCGGCAGATCCGTTTCGAAAAACTCCGAGGGCGCTAAATTAAAATAGTCGCAGATGTCCAGAAACATCGCCATGGAAGGCAGCGCCCGCCCGGAAGTGATGCTCTGGATATAGCCCTTGCTCTGCCCGAGTTCATAGCTGAGCTGATATTCGGATAAATTCCGCTCCAGGCGCAGCCGAGTGATGCGCTCGCGGATGAAATCGTCGTAGTTCATATTGGATATGCCCTCCTATAGAGAATAGGATAAAGCGTTTTGGGGAGGATACAACTAATATTATTGGCGTTTAAACGTAAAATTATATTGAATAAACTAGTTTAATTATCTATAATCAGATTGATGAAGGAAAAAAGAAATATTTAGAAAAGTGAATGGAAGGATATGATGACATATTCATCTAAAATAAACAGATAAGTTAATAATTATTTTTAACTGAAAAATGTAATTTATAAAATGGAATAAAAATGTTGGACGTTTCTGGAGGGATATGGGTTCTGATTTTATGAAATGTAGATGATTTATGCCATACCATATCAGAAAGATAATAACACAAGAGGTGAATACTAGTTTGAATTACTATGCAATAAAGTCATAACTAATAATATTATTATATAGGAAACATATTATAAATAACATAAATTGTAAATATATATATAAAAATATATAATAAATTGTATATTTAATATATTTACGTATGTATATAAATACACTATTATATAACTAATAAATATATAGGGGATGATTCCGATGTTTTTATAAAAGTTGTATATAGAGGAGTCAAAAATATTTATAAGAAAGGATTGGAGAATATGATGAAACGAAATGTGAAAAGAATTGCTTTATTTGTTGCGGTTGTTATGTGCTTATCTGTATTTTTAGGAATTGGTGTATTTGCAGTTGAATCTCACAATAAACACTACGATTATGACCTCAATACTAGGTTTGCGATTACAACACAAACAACCGACGGAATTATATTCGCACCATGCAGCGAATACACATACACACCTAGAAATATTTTAAAAAGTTATGCCTCTATTAAAAGTGAGATTTATGTTGGAAGTAAGTATGGATATGCTGCTGCAACAATTTATGTAAATGGTAGAGCGTTACCAGAGACGGTAGGAAATACGAAAACATGGAATGGGTGGTATAAAACTCCTCTCTTAAAAACCGGTGCAGTGAATAAGAATGATGTAGACCGGTTGGAGTTCTATACCGATTACAGATCTGCTGTCAATACTATTACAGAAAAGTGGTATTATACGGTAGACCACTCTTTCTAGATCGTAATAGTCCCTACTTGTTAAATTAGGATCATTTTCAAGAGGGCGCGCTATGCGCCCTCTTGTGGATAAGGAGGAGTTATGAAATTTTGCAAACTGATCCTGCATCGCATCGGGCAGTATTATAAAACGAATAAGCTGGTGTTTCTTCTCTTCCTCCTTGGGGGAATTACCTGTGCAATTACCTTCATTTTTTTTTACAGCAACATTTTGGCTCCGGTGAAAGCGGAGGGCAGAGAGAATGCTATTTACAGAACCTATGTGATTACCTTTGAATCGTCCAAAACACCGGCTGAGATTTTGGATGAACGATTAAACGCAATGCATCTACATGATATTTTGTTTTTGCATATCATTGAAGAAGAGAATTTAGATCAAGTTATTTCTGTAGACGAGGCCCCACTTCAGTTTGAACCGGGCCCCGGTAGCGGAAGTAGGCCGGATCGTATTGTCAGTAGTTTTCATGATTATGCGGAAATGAGTCCTGTTATGGGAAGAAATCAATTCACACAGGAGGAGCGCCAGGGAAAACCAGCTATCGTATTGCCTGCACACAGCCACTGGCCGAAAGGTGCAAAGACAATTTCGCTTTATGGCAAGACATTTGAGATTGTCGGCAGTGAGTATAGCATCAATATGCGAATTCCATTTAGCAGTTATCAAGCGATGCATCTGCCGACGGAGCGGGTCTATATTACGATGGATCAGAACCCGACCGCGGCTGAAAATCGCAAAATTGTGGCGTCACTTAAAAAGTTGTTCCCAGAAAGTGATATTGCCGATCCGTCTGGAACGGTCAGGGATGATTATATGCAGATAGCTATGGCGACGGCACTCATCAGCGCCGTTTACCTTCTGGCTCTCATTTCATTTTTATTCCTGATGAAATATATGATTGACCAGAACCGGCATGAAAATATCGTTTACTCCATTGTAGGGGCCTCCAGAAGAAACGTAATTGCAATTCTGTTTGCTGATATTTTCGTGCTTACATCCCTTACAATTTTGGGCGGAATCCTTTTTTATCTGCTGTTTCAGACCGTTTTATTTGATCGGATTAATCTTGCCTCTGGAATCCGGTTGTCAGGAATCGACTTCCTCGTGATTTATCTGTTAATGATCGGATTATCCTGTCTGGCGTCTATCCCGTTTTTGTGGAAATATCGAAAAGACTCTTTAATCACATCGAAAAACCAAAGTGAATAGGGGGAAGCAAAGCGTGAAAAAAATCAGGTTGATCTTAGAAACCTATCGCCAAAACGTAGTTCCTTCTATTTTGGTGTTGGTTATTATGACGATTTCTCTTCTGGTAATGACAGTTTCATTGGGCCAGTATCGTCTGAGCACCTATACCCTTGACTTATTGGCACATGCGGGGCTTGAAAATGCAGACTATTTCATGCAGGAACTTTCCGGGCCGGGTTCTTTGGATGAAGCGTATACACAGCAATTGATTGAAAAAATGGATTCTTATAGCATTGTCGCCGAAGTCCTAAAAGCACAGTTTGCGGTAACGGAATATAAAAAGGTACGCCATGTGGTCATGTTGTATGATGCACCGATGCAGGCAGCCTTTCCACTGCGTGTCACGCGCGGAAAGTGGATGCCGGATTCTGTGGAAGGTACACAATCGCTTCCAGCAGTCATTGGGGGTTCACAGGAATCAAAGGCAAAAGTAGGAGAGGAAATTTTGTTGACAATCGATGGAAAACAGCCCTTTCAACTTGGCGTCAGGGTTTGCGGTTCTCTCGGACCATATGCCTATACGCCTGCTTTCAATAGCTCAGGGACTGCGGATATGTTAAATGCCTCCTATTTTTTTTCACAGGGAGATCAGTTTATAGTGCCTGTGACAGAGAGCCTGATGGATCAATTGAAACAAAATAACAGCATCGTTTCGGACCCTTATTTCATTATTCGATATCAGGATGATGTAACGCAGGCGGAAAAAGAAGCTTTCCGCCAGGAAATAGCGGAATATGGTTCAACTGCACCGATGGCTCAAATTGTAGAAACCACTAGAGCGCAAATCCATCAGCAGGCAAAAGAAATCCTACCCTTTCCCATCTTTTTGATGGTGATCTCTACGGTTATGCTGTTGAGCGTGTCCGTTTTGCTCACCTTTCAAAAAATTAATCAGTATGCAGTGTATTCTTTATGTGGGTGTAGCCGGAGAAATATATTGTTTTACACATCGGCGGGGATCGCTCTCATTGGGCTGACAGCCCTGATTGCAACGATCTTGATGGTAAGCGGTTATAGCTTTTTGAATGCCAGAAGAATTTTGGATTTCGGGGAAGTCTGGTTCGACGCTTACAGTATTATAAGCGCTATGATTTATATTGGAATCCTGATCCTCATATCGCAAGGAATGATATATAGCGTATTAAGAAAGAATTCACCGATTGAAATCTATAGGAGGGTGGAATGATGCTCCAGCTTCAAAATATTAGCAAGACCTATCCGGTTGGAGGCCAAAAATTTCAGGCATTGTGTCAAGTGAGTTTCCACGTGGAGGAAGGGGATTTTATTTCGATTCAGGGAAAATCAGGGTCTGGAAAATCAACGCTGCTTCATATTATGGGCTGCCTGGATGACTACGATTGCGGGGATTATATGATAGAGGGAAAATCTGTAAAGAGTTTCACTGAGCCGCAAAAGGCAAGGCTGCGAAATGAAAAAATAGGGTTTGTTATGCAGGATTTTTCTCTCATATCAAGCCAAAGCGTTTTGTTCAATGTAACATTGCCTTTATATTTTAATCGAACCCCTTATAGGGAATTGCAGGGCAGAGCGGTTGAGGCCCTTCGATTGGTCGATTTAGAAAACCAGATGAATAAGAATGTCAATCAACTTTCCGGTGGGCAAAAGCAACGGGTGGCAATTGCCCGCGCATTGATCAACCATCCCAAAATTATTTTAGCCGATGAACCTACCGGTGCTTTGGACAGCGAAACATCACGACAGATCATGGAGCTTTTGCGGCGCTTAAATCAACACGGAATCAGTATCGTTGTTGTGACGCATGATAACGAGGTTGCCGCATATAGTAATTCTCGCTACTTGATGGAAGACGGCCATTTAAAAGCGGTTGACGGCTGAGTTTATTTTCTTTCACACCGGGCATGGGCACAGCCCGCACAACCCCGTGTACACCGGGCTCATCCTGTCACAGATATATTCCACAAAATCCGGTTGGGGGAGGGGATACGCTTCCTCCGGAGCTTCCAAATCCCGCGGCAGGGCAAACGCCGCCGCCGTACCGTATTCATCACTTTGGAAGAAGAGCGTGCCTTTATGCAGCTCCGCGCACCGGCGCACGGCGCACAGGCCTGAACCGGCCGTATCCGTTCCCCGTTGAAGCGCGTAAAGAGAGGTTTCTCCGGCGCTGCGCACGGTAACGAGCATATGGCTGGGCGTGCAGGAAAGGCGAACAAGAATAGTGGTGGATTGCGAATGGAGGGCGGCGTTTGCAATCAGGTTCAACAGCGCGGTACGCACAGGCCCGGGAGCGCACGCAACAAGCGCTTCCGGCGTTCCGATATGGAATAAAGCACATTTGTCGTAGCCATTTGGCAAAAGGCCGCTGTGCCCCGGATCGTATGAAAAGGCTTGCAGATGCAAATCTGCATCGAATAAAACACGTTTGCCGCAACCGCTGAGCAAGAGATCGCATGCGCAACAGATATCATCGAGGAAGGAAACGAACGCACAGGATTCAAAAGGGAAAACATGCGCGTGGCAAAGCATCAGGTTTTCAAGCTTACGCAGGATGTTGTGGCAGCCCTGCGTCAAATGCGCCAGATTCTGCTTTTGCGTTTGATCTGCGCTTGCGGCGCACAGATGGGAGAGCGTGAGCAGCAGGTGGATTTCTTCGCGCAGCTGCGATTCATTTTCCGGGCAGACTGGGATCGCTGCCAGCCTGTCAAATCTATTTTGAAGAAAAGAAAGCACGTATGATAGCTCCTTGTTTGGTTTCGTTTGGCCGGGAAGTTCGTCCATATCATACCCTTTTTCTTTTGGCAATTTGAGATTTTGTTGAGCATTAACAAAACTTACCCGCAGTGGTTCATTTTACAGCGAAATCCTTGCATATTTCTGCGGAAAGGGTTAATATATATACGCATGTCCATGTAATAATCATATGGAGGTAGTTAGAATGTCAGTAAAAGTAGCAATCAATGGTTTTGGCCGCATTGGCCGCCTTGCGTTCCGTCAGATGTTCGGCGCCGAGGGCTATGACGTCGTTGCGATCAACGACCTGACCAGCCCGAAGATGCTTGCTCATCTTCTCAAGTATGATACCGCCCAGGGCCGTTATGACGGTCACACTGTTGAGGCGGGCGAGGATTCCATCACGGTGGACGGCAAGGTCATCACGATTTACAAGAATGCCAACCCCGCTGAGCTCCCCTGGGGCGAGCTGGGCGTAGACGTCGTGCTTGAGTGCACAGGCTTCTTCACCTCCAAGGATAAGGCTTCCGCCCACCTTCAGGCAGGCGCGAAGAAGGTTGTCATCTCCGCTCCCGCGGGCAACGACTTGAAAACGATCGTTTTCAGCGTTAATGAAAACACCCTGACGGCTGAAGATCAAATTATCTCCGCCGCTTCCTGCACCACAAACTGCCTTGCGCCCATGGCGAAGGCCCTCAATGATTATGCCCCGATCCAGAGCGGTATCATGTCCACCATTCACGCCTACACTGGCGATCAGATGATCCTCGATGGCCCGCATCGCAAGGGCGATCTGCGCAGGGCTCGTGCCGGCGCCGCTAACATTGTGCCGAACTCCACCGGCGCCGCCAAGGCAATTGGCCTGGTTATCCCGGAGCTCAACGGCAAGCTCATCGGCTCCGCGCAGCGCGTTCCGGTTCCGACCGGCTCCACGACGATTCTCACCGCTGTTGTCAAGGGCGAGAACGTCACCAAGGAAGGCATCAACGCCGCGATGAAGGCTGCCGCTTCCGAGAGCTTTGGCTACAATGAGGATGAGATCGTTTCCTCTGATATCATCGGCATCCGTTACGGTTCCCTCTTCGACTCCACGCAGACGATGGTGTCCGAGCTGGGCGACGGCCTGTATCAGGTGCAGGTTGTTTCCTGGTATGACAACGAGAACTCCTACACGAGCCAGATGGTCCGCACGATCAAGTATTTCGCGGAGCTTGGCTAAATTGTTGGATAAACATTAAAATGAGCGCCCGTTCCGGCTGATGTCGGAGCGGGCATTTTTTTTGGAAGAAGAGCAAAGCGAAACGCATCTCGCCTATTGCATCAGGCAACTCGTATCTATATTCCGTTTCTTACAAAGAGATCGTGGGATTTTTTACGGAATTTCGCTTAAACTAAATCATATGGAAGGGTTTTCGTTTGGCAAAGGAATTCCTATGTTAGCGGACTTCCTTTCTATCATGGATAGAGTTCCTTAAAGGATGGTTTTGTATATGAGCGATTCAGAGAAAGCCAATCAGACAGCCCGATCTATTATCCTGCCCGTGGACGGCATGACCTGCGCGGCCTGTTCACGGGCGGTCGAACAGGCGATTGGACGGCTTGACGGTGTGGAGCAGGCGAGCGTGAGCATAGCAACCAATCGGGCTGCCGTTTCGTTTAACCCGGCAAAGGTGCGGATCGCCGATATTAAGCTCGCCATAGCGAAGGCGGGCTATACCCCCTTGCAGGTGGAGACAAAACGAGATGTGGAGGCGGAAAAGAAACGCACTGCCAAACGGACGGACAGCATCCGCCGCCGCTTTATTCTGGCGATCGTTTTTGCAGCACCCTTGCTCTATATCGCCATGGGCCATATGGTGGGCCTGCCTCTGCCCCCCTTTCTTAATCCGATGCACCATGCTTTTGCTTTTGCGCTGTGTCAGCTGATTTTGACGCTGCCGATCCTCTATGCGGGCCGCAGCTTTTACAGCAAAGGAATCAAGGCGGTTCTGCATGGAAGCCCGAATATGGATACGCTAGTGGCGATCGGCTCTGCCGCGGCATTTCTCTATAGTGTTTATTCAGTCGTCATGGTTTGGAGGGGGAAAATAGGCGCTGTCCACGAGTTGTATTTTGAATCCGCTGGGATTATTATCACCTTCATCCTGCTTGGCCGGATGCTTGAATCCCGCAGCAAGTCGAAAACCTCTGAGGCGATTTACCGCTTGATGGAACTTGCCCCCAAAACGGCGATCTTAGTGCGCGACGGCGTAGAGGTTACCGTGGCAGCGGAAGAAGTGGAGCTTGGCGATACGGTGATCGTGAAGCCCGGCATGCATATCCCTGTGGATGGCACAGTGATGAATGGCTACACATCTGTGGATGAGAGCATGCTCACAGGAGAGAGCATCCCTGTGGAAAAACAGGAGGGTGATTTTGTCTACAGCGGCACAGTGAACAAAAATGGATCTATCCGTATACGGACGGATCAAAAAAGCGGGGATACGGCGCTCTCCCAAATTGTGCGCATGATTGAGCAGGCGCAGAATTCCAAAGCGCCCATCGCGCGGCTGGCGGATGTAATCTCCGGATGGTTTGTTCCAGCCGTTGTTGTTATCGCGATTGTTGCGGCTGCCGCCTGGCTGATCGCTGGCAAAGGCGTTGCTTTTGCACTGACGGTTGTTGTGGCGGTGTTGGTGATTGCCTGCCCCTGTGCGCTTGGCCTGGCTACTCCTGTAGCCATCATGGTCGGTACCGGCAAGGGCGCGGAAAACGGCATCCTGATCAAATCTGCCGAAGCGCTGGAAACGGCCCATACGGTCAA
>OGYF01000840.1_pt1 | contig 29098 bp, 30 predicted proteins | sample 1576451 | NCBI WGS metagenome assembly OGYF01 (sample SAMEA3541505, study PRJEB24748) | human gut metagenome | biome: human gut; feature: human-associated habitat; material: faeces | place: China | collected 2012
AGACGCCGGGAAGGTCCACCAAGGTGGCCTCCTCGCCCTTCAAGTCAAAATGGGCCTCCTTGCGCTCCACGGTGACGCCGGGCCAGTTGCCCACGTACTGGTTGGAGCCGGTGAGGGCGTTGAACAGGGTAGTCTTGCCGCAGTTAGGGTTACCCACCAGGGCAATTTTCATCTCTCGCACGTCATGGGAGGCGTAGTCCGCGGGGCCGCCGTGCTCCCGGCGGCGGTGGGCGTGGGCGGCGTTCATCCGCTCCTGTGCATCATGGCCCAGGGGCTGGTCCTCCGGGTGAGCCTCCCGAGGCTCCTGCCCCGGCGGGCACAGGAGGATGTTGGCCGCATCCTCTTTCCGCAGGCTGAGCTCATATCCCCGGAGGTTGACCTCGATGGGGTCGCCGAAGGGGGCGATCTTCTTCACGGTGATCTGGGTGCCCGGGGTCAGGCCCATGTCCACCAGCCGCCGCTTCACCGCCCCCCGCTGGCTGCCCACGGATTGGATGACGCCGGACTGGCCAGGAGCCAAGTCCTGCAAAGTATGGGACTTTTGTCCCTGCTGTGTTGTCATGTGCATCCCTGCTTCCAGGTAAGTGTCAGTTTCAAACATATATCCTACCATTTCAGACGGAAAAAAGCAAGAGGGGAACGCCGCAGGCGTCCCCTCTTGCAAGCTCCGAACGTATTTACCAAAAACCGTTTCTTTTGTATGCGCCCAAAGAAACGGTTTTTGAAATCCAAAGAAAAGCGCTGACTGGTCCTTCGGTGCGTACTTCTATCGACCGGCGCACGAAGTCCTGATACCCCTGCGCCGCTGCCGCTGATGCCCACAGATGCAGCGCTCTCTGCGGCCCTCGGGGGCGCGCCTGGCGGCGGACAGAGGGGCAGTGATCACGACAGGGGGAATTGAGTACCGCTTACCTCTACTGCGCTGACACGAGCCAGGTCCGTGGGTGTGGCAAAGCTGTATAACAGCTTGGATTCGATGATACCGGCATCGTCATCGGTGGTAGCCTGTCCTGAGGGGCGCAGCTTCACCCGCTCCCCGTCCGCCAGGATCAGATATACGTCGCTCATCTTGTCAAACCATACCTTGAATGCCTTCTGGTCTGTCATCCAGCCGCCCCAGGCTTCGCCGTGCTGCCGCTCATGATATATTGAAAACGTCTCGCTGCGGACTGTGTGGATCTCAATGCCTATGGGGCTGATGGACAGATCATATACTTGGGTCTGGCTGTCTATGATGGATACAGGCTCGTTCACCAGTTCGATGCCCTCTTTGTAATTTAGCGGGATCTCAAACCGCCAGTAGCCCATGACCAGCGGATCTCTGCACTCCACCTCATCTTCAGACCCATCCAGCTGCATCATCTGGGTGGTGCAGAAGTCCGACAGCTCCAACACCGCTGTGCCGCTCGTGCTCTCACCGACGAATTCCTGGACCAGGAACCCATACCAGGTGTTCTTTGCTCCCGTGGAGATGAGGGTCATATTCTGATAGTTCCCCTCGAAAGAACCGCCTGACTCCACGAGATCAAAATCGACCTGGTTATGATACGAGCCGTCAAAATAGTATTTCTCCCCGTCCTCGATGGCGACGCCATCAGGCAGGGTGAACCGGACCAGATAGCCGATCACGTGACTGGTTCCACATTCAAAGGCCACCACGTTCACCAAAGTCACATCCATGTGTTCCCCTTCTGCGGTCTGATCCACCTCTGTGGTGTACTCGTTCTCCAACAGGTCCAGAAAATCCTCTCCCAGTTCATGGCGTACCCCGTCCTGCTGATAGAACATCCCCATGGCATACACCTGTTCCATGGCCGCCTTGGCGGACAGCATATAGTAGGTGAATGCCGTCCCCACTACCGCCGCACACACGCAGGCGGCGATCAGGGCGGCCCGGATGGGCCGGCGCTTGCGGACTTTGGGAGCATGGTCCAGGGAGAGCACATGCCGGTCCCCCATCTCCCCCAGCAGGTCTAAAAGTTGTTTGTTGGTCATAGTGGAAATCCCTCCTTCGTCAGATGCTCCCGCAGCCTGCTCCGCAGGCGGTGGAGCCGGGTGGTCACATGACTGTCCTTCATGCCCAGGCGGGCGGCCAGCTCCTTGACGGGGCACAGATACCAGTACCGCCCTACGAACAGTGCCCGGTCCCTGGGGTTCAGACCGTCCAGAAAGCGATCCAGCGCATCCTGAAAGGCCCGGCGGTCCAGCGCGTCCTCCGGGGTGGGCTGGCCGGACACGCACTGGCCCAGCTCATCCAGGGCCAGCTCCCCCTGGCCGCCGCCCCGCTTTTTCGCATCCCGCGCCCGCAGGCGGCTGACCGCCAGGTTGCGGGTGAGCCGCCCGGCGTAGCTTTTCAAGGACAGGGGGCGCTGGGGCGGGATGGCGTTCCAGCAGTGGAGCCAGGCGTCGTTGACGCACTCCTCCGCCTCCCGGGGGTCCCCCAGGATGTTGTGGGCGATGGCGGAGCAGTAGGGGCCATACTTGTCTTGGGTGGCCTGGATGGCGTCCTCGTCCCGGGCAAAATAAAGTTGGATGATATGCTCGTCGTTCATGGACGCACCTCCTTGGCGGCTAGAAAAGGCCCTTTCACCTATTCAGACGCAGTTTGGGTGGAACCTGTCACAGAGAAAGGAGAAAAATTGAAAAAAGTGCGGTCCCACACAAGGAACCGCACTCCGCTGCAAGAGTGGGAAAGAGCTGCCGGGGTTAAACCTCCCAGGTCATGGGTTTGCCGTCCCGGTCCAGCAGAGGAGTCAGCCCGCCGCCGTAGCCAGACTGGGCAAAGAGGTACTGCACCCCAGTGGCAGTATCCAGGAACACCGTGTAGGCGATGGACAGGCCATTTCCCTCCTGGTGGATGATCTCAAAGCGTTTGTTCTGTTTTGCCATGTTTAAAACTTCCTTTCTGCTTGGTTCATAATAGGACCTTCATATCCTCCGGCAGCGGGGCGGTGAACTCCAGCCGTGCTCTGGTGATGGGGTGGGTCAGCTCAAGCCGGGCGGAGTGGAGGGCAGGCCGGGTGATGAGCGCCGGAGCCTCCCGACCGTAGAGAAAGTCCCCAGTGAGGGGACAGCCCATGTGGGCCATGTGGACCCGGATCTGGTGGGTGCGTCCGGTGTCCAGCTGCAGCTCCACCAGCGAGCGGGGACCGCAGGTACATACCACCCGGTAGCGGGTGCGGGCGGACTGCCCCTCCGGGTCCACCCGCCGAGCCAAGAGAGAGCCGGGGGCACGCCCGATGGGGGCGTCTATGACTCCCTGGGCGGGGTAGGGCGTCCCGTCGCACACCGCCAGGTAGATCCGGCGGAAAGCGCCAGTGTGAAGCTGGCTTTTCAGCTTTTCCTGGCCATAGGGGTGCTTGGCCACCACCAGCAGGCCGGAGGTGCCTTTGTCCAGTCGGTGGACCGGGTGGAAGCCCGCCCCCTCCCGGTTTTCCCGGTAGCGGGCCATGAGGAAGTTGCCCACCGTGTCGTCAAAGTGGCCGTGGCTGGGGTGGACCAGCACCCCGGGGGCTTTGTTGACCACCACCAGGTCTTCGTCCTCATAGACGAGGTCCAGCGGGCCGGGGCGGGGGAGGGGCTGGCTGGCGCTGTCCGGGTCGGACAGCCGCACCGATAGCACCTGTCCGGCGGCAACCCGAAAGCGGACGTTCACCCGCGCTCCGTCCACCGTAATGCCGTCAGAGAGCCATTTCACCCGCCGCAGCACCGTCCCCGACAGGCCCAGATGACGGCGTAGTAGGGTATATACCTCGCTGCCTGCCAGTTCACCGGAGATTGGCAGGGTGAGATAGCGGACGGCCCCAGCGGCGTCACACATAGGCCCGCCTCTCATCCGGTCTCAGCTCCGGCGGCAGTTCCTCCGGCGTCTGCGGCCGAAAGGGCGCTGTGAAAGCAGAGTTGCTCTGTTCCATGGAGTTCTCCTTCCTCTTACAGTAGCTTGGATACAAAGAACCGGGCACACAGGCAGGCGGCGGCGTACACCGCCATCACACCCATGAGCACTATGGCGGCGGTGCGGTTTACCGCCACCGTCACCAGCAGGGCGGCGGCGCATAGGTAGAAGGTGACAAGTCCCGCCAGATAGAAGGACTGGAGGAGGATGGCCCGTTCCCGCTCATCCTGCTCTTTGATTTGAGCCTGCTTTCGCGCCTGAGGGTGGGTGAGCAGATGCTGGGCGCGAAACAGCAGCGCCACCCCTGCCAGAGCTATGCCGCAGCTGGCCCCCAGGTAGAAACCCCTAGCGTAGTCAGGGAGGATGCCGCCATCCCAAGGCAGCAGAATATAGCACAGGCAGCCCAGCGCGCCCAGCGCCATGAGTCCAAGGGCGGCCAGCCGCCGGCGGCGCAGGGCGCGGTCAAAATCATGGGGAGTAAACAATAGGGCGAGCATCATACCGCCCTCCTTCTCACCAGGCCGCTTTTGAAGCGGCGCACCCAGCCTAGCAGGATCTGGCCCCGCGGAGAGGTGCGGAGAATGCCCGTCAGGACCAGCAGCAGGGATGCCCCCGTCAACGCCCCCATCAGGAAATCGGCCCAAAGCGGGCGGGAGGCTGCCAACTGCCCGAGTGTGGCGCAGGCGGCAAAAAGACCCAGGCCGGCGGTGAGCCGGGGATCGCGGTCAAGATTGTGGTTCATGGTTCTTCCTCCTCAAACAGAAAGATATCCTCAATGGATAGGCCAAAGTACCGGGCGATCTTGTGGGCCAGCAGGAGAGAGGCGTTGTATCGGCCGTTTTCCAGGGAGATGATGGTCTGCCGGGTGACGACCACCGCGTCGGCCAGCTCTGCCTGGGAAATACGCCGGGCCTTACGCAGCTCAGCGATGCGGTTTTTCACAAGACGTTCCTCCTCTGATTAATATGTAAAGTTTACTTTACAAAAATAGTATAGCAAGCTTTACATATTCTGTCAATAGGAACATGAATGACAGAAGCTATTGATATGGCGGTCAGAAGCGGAAAAAGCTGGAAGGCATTGCAAATTTTTTGCACATAGAGTATAATATAAGACGTGATTCGACCCTTCACAGGAGCGTGACCCTATGAGCAAGACACTGGGACTTTATGTCCATATTCCCTTCTGCCGCAGTAAATGCGACTACTGCGACTTCTACTCCCTGGCAGGCCGGGAGGACCGGATGGATGACTATCAGAAGGCGCTGATCGCCCAGATCTCAGAGGGGGCTCCTCTGGCCCGGGGGTATACGGTGAACAGCATTTACATCGGCGGCGGCACCCCCAGCTGGTACGGGGAAAAGCGCCTGTGCGAGCTGCTGCGTCTACTCCAGAAAAAGTTCAAGATGGCCAAGGACATAGAGGTGACGGTGGAGGCCAACCCGGATAGTGTTACGGAAAAGGCTCTGAGGGCTGTTCGGCGGGCTGGGGTCAATCGCCTGTCCCTGGGGATGCAGTCCGCCTGCGACCAGGAGCTACAGGATGTTCACCGGCCCCACACCTTTCAGCAGGTGGTGGAGGCGGTCCACGCCGCCCGAAAAGCCAAGATTAAAAATCTGAACCTGGACCTGATCTACGGCCTGCCCGGACAGACGGAGGAAAGCTGGCATAACAGCGTGGAGCAGGCCATCGCCCTGGGGCCCGAGCATCTGTCGTGCTACGGACTGACGGTGGAAGATGGAACCCCCTTGGCCGGCCGTGTGGCCAGGGGAGAACGGTTGCCGGACGACGACATGCAGGCCGCTGCCTACCTATGGACGGTAGAGCGGTTGGCCCAGGCGGGCTATGCCCAATATGAAATCTCCAATTTCGCCAAGCCTGGCTTCCAGTCCCGGCATAACCTAAAATATTGGATGGGGCGGGAATATATGGGCTTTGGCGCTTCTGCCCACTCTGATTTCGGCGGCTGCCGTTACGCCTATGTCCGGGATTTGGAAGGCTTTATCCGGGGGGTGATGGACGGGGACCGGCTTCTGGCCGAGTCGGACATGATTCCGCCCCGGGAGCGGGGCAGCGAGTACCTGATGCTCCGCCTGCGCACCACCCACGGCATTGAGGAGTGGGAGTACCGCCGGGAATTTTATATGAATTTCGACCCCATTGCCGCCAAACTGGCCGAATATGAACAGCGGGGCTGGGCTCAGCGCACCGACCGCCGCTGGCGGCTGACACCGGAGGGCTTTTTGCTGTCCAACCGTCTCATTGGGGAGGTGCTGGAGCTTCAGGAGACAGCTACCCTGAGCAATACGCTGGAGAAAATCCGTTCCGGCCAAGTCCCTGAAGGGCGGCGGACAGATATCCCATGATGCATGTATTAGCCGCCGGGAGGCATATTCTCCCGGCGGCTAAGCTGTAAATGGAAATCCTTTCAAGTTTACAAATTGACTAAATTATGTTAACATATACAAGATATGCATTCACCCAATGACCCGGAGGTAAAACTATGCACGTAAAACGATTGTTGAAAAGAGGCTTGGCCTTGTGCCTGGCTATGGCCGTGGCAATGCCACAGGCGTTCGCGTCCGATGCCCTGGGCAGCGACCTGAAGGGGCGCACCGTGGAGCTGGCACCCGGTGTGTCCGTGACGGACAACAGCCTGTGGAGCGCCACCTATTCTGATCTGCGCACGGAATACTATGTTACATATGAGCCGGGGGCCGCCGCTTCACCGCTGATTTGGTACGGAAGCACCATCTCCAGCAAGAGCCAGTTGGCCTCCGCTGCGGCCCAGCTGGAGGAGCAGGGCTACCGGGTGCTGGCGGGCATCAACGGCGGCTTTTTCAACACCGACGGCACTGCTGTTGGTCTAGTGATCACCGACGGTGTGATCCGATCTCTGGACCAGTGGAACTATCATATGGTGGGCATCCGCGCCGACGGAACCGCCTTCATTGACAGCAACACCATCGCCAAGACCATAAGCTGGGCCGCTTTGGATGGCAGCGCGGTCAATCTGAACCTCACTGCCATCAATGAAAGCCGGAAGAACGGCGGACTGTATCTGTTTACAGAGGACTTCGGCACCACTACCCAGAATACCGTGGCCGGGGTGGACGTGGTGCTGGAGCCGGTGGCGGCGGACCAGCAGCTGACGATGAATAGTACCACGACTTACCGGGTGGTGCGGGTGACCGACTCCACCCAGGAGGGAGTGAGCCAGGACAGCTTTATTCCCACGGGCTGCCTGGTGCTGTCCGCCAACAAGAACTGCGATGCCTCTCTGTTGGACCCTCTACGGGCGTTGACCCCCGGCACCCAGGTGACCCTGACCATCTCCGGCGGCGACAGCGCCTGGAGCCAGGCAGTGTATGGTCTGACTGGGCTGTACGCCTTGGTAGAGAACGGTCAGGTAGTTTCCGGCTTAGAGGCGGGCCGAGCCCCCCGGACTGCCCTGGGCATCAAAGCGGACGGCAGTATGGTGTTCTACACCATTGACGGTCGGCAGAGCGGCTACTCCGTGGGTGCCACCTACTCTCAGGTGGCCCAGCGGCTTATTGAGCTAGGCTGTGTCCAGGCGGTGGCCCTGGACGGCGGCGGCTCCACCACTCTGGGGGCCACTTTACCGGGCAGCGATCACTTCACTGTGCTCAGTTCTCCCTCGGACGGTAATCAGCGGGCGGTGAGCAATTGCCTGTTTCTGGTAACCACTGCCCAGCCAACCGGCGTGGCAGCCAAGTATTATGTGGATACCGCCTCTGATGTGGTGTTGGCCGGGGCCAGCACTGCGGTGACCGCGGCAGCGGCGGATGCCAGCGGCTATTCCGTAGCCGGCTCCGGGGCGCTCAGTTGGACCTCCGACGGCGGCATGGTGGACTATGACCAGACGGGCGGCGCCGTGTTTACCGCCGGGACGCTGGCGGGGGATTTCACGGTGAACGTCTCTGATGGCCTGGCCTCCGGCTCGGCCCCGGTTAAAGTGGTGGACCAGCTATCCAGGCTGGACATTACTCGGAAGGACACGGGGACTTCTGTGTCCTCTCTGACCCTATCTCCGGGGGACGTGGTGGATCTGGACGCCGCCGGCGTCTGGTATAACCTCCCCGTGGCCATGGAGGATGAAAATGTGACCTGGAGTGCGGACCCCACTCTGGGGACCATCGGGTCTGACGGTTTGTTTACGGCCGGAGAGGAGAACGCAGAAGGCGTTATCACTGCCTCTGCCGGAGGCCGGACCGTAGAGATCCGGGTGAAAGTGGACCGGGGCGATCCCTTCACCGATATCGCAGATCACTGGAGCCAGCCCTTTGTCACGCAGCTGTACCAGATGGGGCTGACCACCGGCATCCAGCAGCCGGATGGCACCTATCTCTACCAGCCGGATGGAAAGCTTTCTCGAGGCGAGTTGCTGGTGTTTATCTCCCGGATGCTGGGAGTGGATACCGCTCAATATGAATCGGTGGTTCTACCCTTCGCCGATGCGGACCAGATTGCAGACTGGGCGCTGCCCCATGTGAAAGCCATGTACACCCTCCAGGTGTTTAACGGCGTATCTGCGGACGGCCAGCTCTACGCTAGTGTGGACGAGATGGTGGACCGCCAGTCGGCTATGACCATGCTGGGACGCATTTTGGCCCAGCAGGTGAGCTATGACCTGTCTGTCTTTGCCGATGGAGGACAGGTGTCAGATTGGGCCTCTACCTATGTTCAGACTCTGGTGGCTCAGGGGGTCATCACCGGCAACGGCGGCTATCTGATGCCCCAGAGCGAGATGACCCGGGGCGAAATGGCCAAGGTCATCACGCTGGTCAGTCAGTTGGCTCATGCGGAGTTGACGCCCAGAGGAGGAGAGACCGTAGTCCCGGAAGAACCTGTCCAGCCGGGGGAGTCGGAACAGCCCCAAGCTTCTTCACCCACAGATGAGCCAGAGGAAACGACGGCTCCCAACGGGGAAGAAGCGTCTGAAGCGACAGAGGGAACCGGCGAGACGGAGAGGACGGATGCGGAACAACCAGCGGAAATTCCAGAAGGCTGAGTGAAAAAAGCGGATTAAAATAAGAGAAGGCGCGCCCTGGAAAGGGGCGCGCCTTCTTGCGTGCTGAAACTCGTTGGGAGATTGCCATAAGGAATCTGTCATCCCGTCTGGATGCTGGGCAGCCAGTGTCCCCGCCAAGCGTATAAAGCCATCAAGAGCAGCCCAATGAGCCAAGATACAGGGTAGAGCATGAAAACGCCGTCAATGGTATCAAATAAAGGCACAATCCACTGGATCCAAAAAATACGGAAAAGGCACATGGCAAAGAGCAGGATGGCCATGGGCGGGATGCTTTTGCCCGCGCCGCGCACAGTACCTGCCAGAGCGTGCATGACGCCCAGCAGAAAATAAAACGGACAGAAATAACGCATGGCGTGGGCGCCTACAGAAATCACCTCCGGGTCTGCGTTGAAAAGCTGGAGTAGGGGCTTGCAAAAGAGCAGCAGCAGGGCGCCAGTAGCCAGTGTGTACACTAGATTCATGAGCACGGTGACCCACATTCCCTGCTTTACCCGGTTCAGTCGGCCGGCTCCAAAATTTTGCCCGGTAAAGGTGGTGGCGGCCATGCTGAGGCTTGTGACTGGCAGAATGTTAAATCCGTCAATCTTCATATACGCACCCCAGCCTGCCATGGCCTTGGTGCCAAAGACATTTACGCTGGACTGGACCAGCACGTTGGAAAAGGAGATCACCATATTTTGAATCCCCGTAGGCAGGCCGACCCGTATGATCCGGACTGCGTCCCGCCTGCAAATGCGGATTTTCTCCAGACTGACTCGATAACTGGCGGGCACTTTTATGAGAAACCGGAGCGCCAGCACACAGGAGGCCATCTGGCTCATATCAGTGGCGATGGCGGCCCCTGCTACGCCCATATCGAACAGACACACCAGCACCAGATCCAGCACGATGTTGGTCACCGCAGCGGCGGCCAGATAGATCAGAGACCGCTTGGAGTTACCCACTGCGTTCAGGATGCCTGCCAGCATATTGTACATGACATTAAACAGCAGAGCGCCAGCATAAATGCGCAGATAGAGGACCGCATCAGGCATAACTTCATCCGGGGTCTGCATCCAGATCAGCAGCTGGCGGCTAAGCGCGATACCCGCCCCAGTGAGTGCCAGGCCCAGAATGGCGGCGATGGCCAGTGCGGTATGGACGGAGCTGTGAACGCCCTCTCGGTCCTGCGCTCCAAGATACTGGGAGACGATGACCCCAGCCCCTACAGAAGCGCCTTGGCTGAAGGCGATGAGCAGATTGATCAGCGACGTGCTGGCGCTGACCGCGGCTAGGGCGTTGCTGCCCACAGACTGCCCCACGATGATGGAGTCTGCCGTGTTGTACATCTGCTGGAGCAGGTTGCCCAAAATCAGCGGGATGGAAAACAGAAGCAGCTGTTTCCATATAGTGCCTTCGATCATCAGATTTGTCTTGGCGGCATCTGCCAGCCGCTCTGCTTCATGCTTGATTTCCGTTTGCATAGTCCGCCCCTCTGCCGATGGTTTTTGCCGGAAGCGGCAACTGCCGGCGAACAAAGTATAAACCCCTGCCCAGCGATTGCAAGATGTTTTTCCCTATTTCTCGCATTTGCACGAAGAAGGGGATTGGAACGGGGCTTTCTTTGCCGGAACAGCAGGGATGTGCCCGCTGCGAGTAAATTGGACTCGGTCCCGGGATAAGCTGGGACGATGGGGAGAATATGGACCGGAGACGTCGAGATGGCAAGGGAGAAAACGGCTATCATATGGCTGGATTTGGTTCGTCCACATGAAATAGGGACACGCAGCGCAGGCATACACTGTGGTCACGGAGGTGGTTCATAATGTGGACGGCATGGCTTTTGCTGACCCTCAACGGCCTGTTCTTTACTCTACGCCTGGCGGGAGCTACGGGGTCTTTCCCTAGGGCACTCAAACGGGAAGAGGAGCAGGAGTTGCTGCAAAAGATGGCCCAAGGGGATTTGGATGCCCGCAATCAGCTCATTGAGCACAACCTGCGCTTGGTGGCGCACATCATAAAAAAGTATTACACCCAAAACGGAGACCAAGACGATTTGATTTCCATTGGAACCATTGGGCTGATTAAAGGAGTATCTACCTTTAAGCCGGACAAGAATGTTCGGCTGGCCACTTATGCCAGCCGCTGCATTGAAAATGAGATCCTGATGTATTTCCGCTCTCAGCGCAAGCTGCAAGGGGAACTGTCTTTGTCCGACAGTCTGGATGCAGAGGGAGACGGCAGTGCCCTGTCCCTGATGGATGTAGTCTGTGTAGACGACGATATGCTGGAGCGTTTGGATCTGCGGGATGCCTGTGGTAAGGTCCGCCGGTGCGTGGAGACGAGTCTTACTCCCCGGGAGGCAAAGATTATCCGGCTACGCTATGGCCTAGATGACCGGCAACCGTTGACCCAACGAGAGATCGCTACATTGTGCGGCATCTCTCGATCCTATGTATCCCGCCGCTACTAATGTAAACGATGCCCGGAAAGCCTTGAAACTACAGGCTTGTCCGGGCATCGGGCGTTTTAGGGTAGCACCGACGCTATTGTAAGTGGTGAAAATTTTAGGAAGATAAGCGGTCATTCATCATCCCCAATTATAGAATTTCAATTTCACGAGCGGTCATTGACTTATCGAGAGGAACGGGGAAAAATCTTACTTTACGGCCAATTGTCAAATGTGCGCCTTTATCACTTTCGATGATAAAGCCTGTTGTAAAGAAAAAGTCATCGCGTGTTCCATCACTAATGAATCCAGCTGTTTTTTCGGCATTCAAATAAGCGATTGTTCCGTCAATTTTTCCAGGTAGGTTTGCTTGCGCAATCAATTCGTCTGTAATTCTTGTTACGGTAGTAATCCAGTTACCTTCATCCTTACTCCGCGAACGTGCAATTCTCTCACTGTTAAATTGGTAATGAGTTGGAATATCTGCATATAAACAGTAGGAATAATCAAACCAGTATGTCGTTCCACGCCGACCAGCACCTATTTCTTTGATTTTAAGGATGTTATATTCAGATGATTTGTTTGTATATCTTAACAATATTGGCGACTTGTTTGGAAATCTGAATCGATAAGCGGTTCTTTTTTTGCAGACCGCAGTCAATGTACGTAGAAAATCTAAATCTGCACCATAGTAAAGACGTTCCATTTGAATTGCTTGATTTCTAATTGCAGCGATGGCATCCGTAATGTTTGCACACTCTGTTGCTTGGCATCGTTTGTAACATTCATTTAGAGTTGAATCAAACAGCTGAACTAAGCGTCGCATATTTCCATCGGCAGCATAGATTATTTGTTCAAGTAATTGCATATTATCTTGGCTAACATCAAATACAGATTCAATTGAAACAGGATGAGATGCTGCAGATGTAAGATATTTTTCTGCGATAGAAATTGTTTTATTTAAAAATGATGTATATCCAGCTGAAGTGTAAATGTCATCCTCTAAAACAACTACATCTCCATATCTCGTTTCAGTCAATATATCAGCAAATGTATGAGGATAAATTGCTATTTTGGTACGAACAAAGTCCAGTGTCCGCAACTGATTCATTAGTGTTTCAAAATAGGAGGTACTACCATGTTCTTCAAAGAAGCTTTTATCAATTGATCCAACTTCATCAAAAAGAATCAATAACTTGCAATTTATTGGCCGCAAAAGCGAATCATACGCAAAAACAACATCGCCAATTTGAGGACGATCTTTCTTCTTTAATTCAATAAAATAGCTCTTTCCATATGTACTGCAGGCCTGAAGGAAGTTATTACCAATAGTGCCTTGTGTGCTAAGTTCAGTGCTTATCTGTTGGGTATATTCTTCGGCGGTTAGCTTATTGAGTTTGTCGATGACCGGTTTTTGCGAAACCCGGTTAAACCACATTCCAAATATGTTGTTTTGAAGACCTTCATGGAGCTTGACGAGTTCACTTGCGGACTGAAGCTTTTCACATGTATTGAGCACCTCATCAATAAGCCTGATTAGTATACTATCATAGATTTTTTCGGGCTGGTGCAGATTCTGAAAGTCGCTCAATTTTATATATAGTGGGAGTACGAGTGGAACTCGATCCATCATCTGGGGCACCAGAACTGAAAGATGGTAAATGTAGTTTGCACGTAAATACATAGTCTTTCCAGTACCCATTTTACCTTTGACAATTTCGTTACAGTAGTCAAAGGGACCAGCAACACCGCTTGTTGGATCTACAAACAACTCAAGAATATTTTCATCTAAGAACTCATCGGCATTTCTTATTTGAAAGGGACGTAATAAAATTAGTTCGGATGTTGTCATATATACCTCCTGTAGTATTGCGGTATTTGTGAGTAAAAAGCTTACCTCTAACGTGATTTATATGCCCAGTGACTCTTTTTGCGAAATTTCGAAAGCATTCCTTCTGCGGCCAATTTTGCAAGAATGCGATTTGCCGTCGCGGCCGACACTCCACACAGTGCCCGCACATCGGCGTTCCTGATATAGTCATGGGTTCTCAAATACTCCCGAATCTTGTTCCAGCGGAGTGTGGCCTTATCTACCTTTCCATCGCTCATTTCATCACTCGTGTTAATGGCATCCATGAGCGCTGCCTTGATAGCGGATAGCATGAACTCAATAAACATCGTGGACTCTCCGGCATGGTTGGAGCTGATAGCAAAATAATACTCCCCAAATGATACAGAACTACCAAATAATTTTCGAAAACATTATATCATACACAGCATATCCTATCAACCAAAACGCAACCACAGTCACCAGAAAATCCGATGGTTTTCTGTTTATCTGTTTTTCTGTCTGCAAGTTTTGCCACGCCAGGAGCACATCAATTGCTCAGGTCAAAGCGGTTGATGGGCTTGCGCCCGTTTACCCTATAAAATATATCCTTTGCGCCATATTTCTTGTTGACGTTATGTTTGATTTGATATATTATGGACTCGGAGGGATGCAGCATGAGCGATTTTCAAAAATTACTGGATCAGGCGCTTGAGAAGGTAAACTTGACGCCGGTAGACGACACTCCGGAGATGGAAGAGTATGACATCGACGCGGAAGTGCGTGACTTGGTGATCTCTGCCCGCAATGCGGCCGACTTGACGCAGAAGCAGTTGGCGCAGCGCTCAGGTGTATCCCAGGCGAACATCAGCAAAATTGAAAATGGCAACTATCATCCCAGCTTGTCCACATTAAAACGAATCGCAGGTGCGTTGGGAAAACGGCTGGTGGTCAGCTTTGAAGATCCGGAGGTGTGACTGTGGCGATCCATATTGAAAATTTGAAGATCGAACAATTCCGCGGAATCCGGCAGTTATCTGTTTCGCACCTGAACCACATCAATCTGATCGTCGGCGACAACAACTGCGGCAAGACCAGCTTTTTGGAAGCCCTTCTTTTGCTGCGCAATCCCGGAGATTTTACCAACACCTTGCGCATTGCGCGTATGCGGGACAGCCTGGCTATGTACGGCGGTATTTCCGCCTATGAAAGTCTGCTTACCCTGTTTCCACACAGCAGCAATGAGGAGGAAACCGCTCGCATGCTTTCCCTGCAGGCTCGCTGCAGGGGAGAGGACGTCCTCTATTTGCTGGAGGGCAACATGAAAACCATTATGCTGGACTTGGAGGAGCAAAACCGGATTCCCCGCTATTCGATGCGGAATTTCCGTAAGTTCAAGGATTCCATTCCATCAGAATGTCAGGCATTTCAGGGAAACCTGCTGGTTCGCACAGGCAACAACCAGGATAAAGCGGAGATAAACATCCATGAATATTCCACCGTATCCGGGCGGGACATTACCAGCCGGCATCTTCTGAACATGGTCTATCTGGCGCCGTTCGACCATCTGCGGGGCGGGAATTTTTCCCGCATCTTAACAAATGATCCCTATAAGGAGCTCTGTATACAGATCTTACAGCTTTTTGATCCCGGCATTACAGATCTACTGCTGCTGAAAAACGAAAATACCAACCGCCCCATCGAATGCGTCAAGCACAAGGAGCTGGGGACAATGCCTCTGTCCAGTTACGGCGACGGCATCAAGAAGGTTTTGTCCATTGCCAGCGGGATCGCAAGAGCTGTGGATGGTGTACTGCTGATCGATGAGGTGGAGACAGCCATCCACACCCGCTACTTTGAAGATATTTTCCGTTTCATTGCCTCTGCATGCCGCAAATTCGGTGTGCAGGTCTTTATCACCTCTCACAGCATCGAAGCGATTGATGGGTTCCTATCCATTGTGGATTATGAGAAGACGACCGAACAGGAGGACCCTATCAGCGTTGTGACGCTCAAAAAAGATTGGAGTTCTTCCCTCAGTTATGCCCGGGTCCTGTCCGGCCGCCACGTCCATCAGAACCGGGAGCAGTTTGGCTTTGAGGTGCGCCTATGAACAAATTGATTTTGTGTGAAGGCAAGACCGACGCCATTTTGCTCAGCTATTATTTGGGATGTGTTCAGCACTGGACTCCCTGCAAGCGGGGACCGAAAAACTTTCGTATCTCTGTGGATGAAAAATCTGGTGAATCGGCCTACTGGTATCAGCGGGGAGAGGACCGCCTGCTGATTTGCGGTGTGGGCGGGAAGGATAGGTTCGGCGGATTTTTTGCGGATAAGATACGGGCGGCAATCCTTGACGCCCAAGTGTTCTCCAAAGTCGCTCTGGTCACTGACCGGGATGATCGGCAAGAGGAGGATATTACGGCAGAAGTGTGCCGGATTTTTGCTCCGGCCATCACACAGGCCAAGCAAAATCACTGGGTCGAGAATGCTTATCAGGATGGTTTCGGTCAGAATCAGACGCTGTCATTTTTGCTGCTGATTATCCCGACTGACCAGCAGGGCGCTTTGGAGTCGCTGTTGCTGGAGGCGATTTCGGAAGACCCATATGACCGCGAGATCGTCACGCGCAGTACAGCATTTGTGGAAGAAATCGGACCTTATGCGGAACGCTATATTGGACAAGCCCGTTTGAAGCTGAAAGCCCGCCTGGGAGTTACCTGGGCGATCCAATCACCGGGGAAGGAGTTCCATTTTATCGATGAACAGATCCGGGCCGTTCGATGGGAACGCTCAGATGTTCTGGCAAAATGTTTTTCCCAGTTGGTTTTCATTTGACAGTGACAAAGAGGGGCACTGCAGATGCTGTTCTGCAGTGCCCCTCACCACATTTTTAGATCTTGCCGGCTTTTCAATAGGAGGAGGTTTGTCCACCCGGATAAACTATGATTCAGACAAAACAGCATACCAATGTGAATAACCTCACCTGTTCAGCTCTCCACTACAATGCAATTTACAAAGCCGCTGACAGCGGTGCAGGCATCTAAAGCAATGATACCTGTGCCGTAAAAGGGGCGGAAATTGGCATCTGGACCGAATTGAGAGCCGGCATGGTCGATTGTAGAATGACCAAAAGAGGTGTGCCAATGGCCACAGATGATGGTTTTGTCCTCATCATAAGCATATCGAAAGGCGGCCATGCCATTGATCCAGGGGGCTTTTTCCCAAAGAGCCGCAGAGGCATTGCGCCAGTCACTAATGCTACGATAGCCGTTATGCTCCTGGATGCAGGGGATCCAGCCGTGGACAAATATGTGGTGTTCCGTTTCAAAATAGTCCAGCATGGCAGGAATGATTTTTTGATAGAACACGGTATTCCGGGCAACTTCAGCGAAGTCATCGTGCAAAGTAGGGGCAAGGCGGGGGTCGAAACCGGTGAGTTGAAGAGCGGTATCGTATGTGCCATTGTCGACATGGTGGCGATACGGCAGCCCTGTGTCGACCGTTACAAGTTCTTCAAATAGATCTTCGTGGTTGCCGCGAATCAGGATGACCTTATCTTGATCCAATAGTTCAGATAGAAAAGCCTGCAGTTTCAGCGCTTCCTTGCCGCGGTCAAACAGGTCTCCCAGAATGACCAGTTTGTGCAGTGCAGAGTCGGCGAAGAAACCGGCCTTGGTCAAAGCAGTGATCAGCGGCGTATAAAATCCGTGGACGTCAGCAGTTACATAATAACGCATCAACGAGCCTCCTTTGCGGTTGAAACATAGGCAAGTCAATTTGCGGGCGAAATCGCCCCTTACCGTATGTTGTATGCGAATTAGGTATGGTGATACCTCTGTGCTCGGGCGGCCCTGCTCCGTTACCAGCCGGATAGATCCAGCCTTGAATGCCTCATCGTACTGCGGCGGTGCCACCCCGTTTTACGTTTTATTTCCATGGTCTTTGTTCCATTTCCTCTCCATTATAACGAATATTTTTCTGTTCATCAATTCCGGAAAGGGGACATTCTACTTTTTTACATACCCGACAGGTTCTGCCGAGGGAAGATCCTTGCCACTCCTTTACAATTTTAGATGTGGCATGTTCCCGCAATAATAAAAGGAGGAAGCAATCATGAAACAGAAAGAAGAATCTGCGCAAACGGGTGGGCGGTAAATACTATAATTATGCGGACTTTATGACATTAAACACACTTTTTCGGTTGACTATTTGATGGAAAGCGATATACTGATAGTATCAAATGGTCGAGGGGGAGTGTGGCGATGAAGCGATATGCAATCAACCGTCTGCAGGAGTGGAAGGAGGATCCGTACCGCCTACCTATGATCATCCGCGGCGCGCGGCAGGTGGGGAAGACCTGGCTGATGCAGGAGTTTGGCCGGACTGCGTTTGAGCAGTGCGCCTATATCAATTTTGACCGCAATGAGCGGATGCAGAACCTGTTCTCCGGCGATTTTGATGTGGATCGGATCCTGCGTGGCCTTGCCATCGAGAGCGGGGTGGAGATCGACCCGGAGAATACTTTGATTATTCTGGACGAGATACAGGAGGTGCCGGCTGCGCTGCAGAGCCTGAAATATTTCTGCGAGGATAGCCGGCACAGATACTATATCCTAGCTGCCGGGTCGCTGCTGGGGATCGCCATGCACGAGGGCACGTCCTTCCCTGTGGGAAAGGTGGACAGCATGGAACTCTACCCGCTTTCCTTCACCGAGTTTCTGTCCGCCACAGGCAATGAACAGCTGCTCGGCCTCCTGGAGCAGCGGGACTTTGAAATGGTCACCGCCTTCCGGGACAAGTACATCGACTTGCTCAGAACATATTACTTTGTGGGCGGGATGCCGGCGGCGGTGAACGCCTACCTGCCCAAGCAGAGCCTGACTGCCGTGCGCCGGGTGCAGAAACGCCTGATCTCAGACTACGAGCAGGACTTTTCCAAACATGCTCCGACGGCCGTCATTCCCCGCATCCGTATGGTGTGGGACGGCATCCCTTCTCAGCTCGCCAAGGAGAATAAGAAATTCATTTACAGCGTCCTGCGGGAGGGGGCCCGGGCCAAGGACTTTGAGCTGGCCATCCAATGGCTGATCGATTGCGGATTGTGCTGCAAGGTCGGCAGGGTGACCAAGGGCGCCGTTCCCTTGAAGGCATATCAGGACATTCCGGCCTTCAAGCTGTATCTGGTGGATGTGGGCCTGCTGGCTGCAATGACGGATCTGGACGCCAAGACGCTGCTCAAGGGCAATGCCATCTTTACCGAGTTTAAGGGAGCGCTCACAGAGCAGTATGTCTGTCAGCAGCTCGTTTCCGATCTGGGCGCCACGCCCTACTACTGGTCGGCGGAGAATTCCTCCGGAGAGGTGGACTTCGTCCTCCAGCACAGCGGGAATGTGATCCCGCTGGAGGTCAAGGCGGAGGAGAACCTACAGGCCAAGAGCCTGAAGCACTTTGTCGCCGGCAATGAGCTGCCTTTCGGCGTCCGCACCTCCATGTCCGACTACCGCAGGCAGGAGAAGCTCATCAATCTGCCCCTCTATGCGCTCTCCCAGCTCTGGGAGGTCTGCGACGCATTTAACTGAAACGGGGGCGGGATCCGCGCCCGCCTGATCTGAATTTGCCTCAGCCGGGAATGCCTGAGAGGTGATGCGCACGATGGAAAATGAAAACCGGGAATATATCCTGCGCGTCTATGGGGCGCTTCAGGAAAAGGGGTATAACGCAGTCGGCCAGATTGTTGGCTGGTGGCATATTGGTCAGGACCATCTGAACCTGAAGTTGAAAACTCGCCTGGGTGTTACCTGGACCATCCAGTCGCCTGGGAAAGAGTTCCACTTCATGGATGAGTAGATTCGTTCTGTGCAATAGGAACGTTCAGAGATTCTCGCAAAATGCTTTTTGCAACTGGCTTTCATCTAACAGTCACAAAATAGGGGCGCTGCGGGTGCTGTTCTGCAGCGTCCCTTGTCGGTTTCCATTCCATGATCTCGTAGTGCAGCAGGACCCAAATAGGAAAGGGTATGTTTCCGCTTCATTTGAATGATTCAACATCGTGGTCACGCCTGCTGCAAATGCTGCCAATTACTTCATACACCGTCCGTGATGTCAGACTGTTCCCCACGATGAAGCCTCTCTCACTGTAAGAATCTATAACAATTTATAAAGACAGACAGAAAGACGCACCCCCTGCGTACACCTGTGCGGCGACCGCGAACCTGCTTTTCGAGCAGAGCGGAGGCCGCTTTATTTTTTATATGGAAGGGTGGATACTTGGCGTGGGAGGTGGTCGTCATGATATAGAACTCCCACCCAATCGAAATAAAATGATACGATAAAAGCAAAAGGAGTATACGGAAATGGAGAAAAACGTGCCCATTTGGGAGAAAGCCAATCTGACGATTGAGGAAGCGGCCGCCTATTTTGGAATCGGGACCAACAAGCTGCGGGCCATGACCGACGGGGAGAACTGTCCGTTTGTACTGTGGGTAGGCAGTAAGCGCCTGATCAAGCGGCGGAAATTCGAAAAATTTCTGGAAGAACAGTATTCCATCTGACTGTGCAGGAGGTGGTGATCATGAGTGAAAAAAGACGGGACCGCAAGGGCAGGCTCTTAAAAAGAGGAGAACGGCAGAACAGGGACGGGAGATACGAGTATCGCTATTACGACATACAGGGGGTGCGGCGGAGCGTATATAGCTGGCGGCTGGTTGAGACAGACACCATTCCCCGGGGAAAGCGGCACAAGCCGCCGCTGCGAGAATTGGAGCGGCAGATCCAGCGGGACCTGGAGGATGGCATTCAGCCATACGCAGCCAGGCGGATGACATTGAACGACCTGTTTGACCGCTATATGGAATTAAAATACGAGTTAAAGGCATCGACCCGGACGAATTACCAGTATATGTACGACCGCTATGTGCGGGAGGCCATCGGGCACAGGGACATTGCCTCTTTCCGGTACAGCGACATCCGGGCCTTTTATAATTCCCTGTTGAGGGAGCGTGGCTTCAGGACCAATACCATGGAGACCATCCACTCCCTATTGCACCCGGTTTTCACGTTGGCGATTCGGGACAACCTGATCCGTGCAAATCCCTCCGACGGTGCCCTGGCCGACATCAAGAAGGGCAGCCGAAGGGAGAACTCCAAGAAACAGGCACTGACAGAGGCACAGCAGGCCGCATTCATGCAGTTTGTCGCTGGCTCTGCCCGGTATCGGCAGTGGGAGCCGCTGTTTACCGTGATGCTTGGGACAGGCTGCCGCGTGGGGGAGATCATCGGCCTGAGGTGGGAGGACTGCGACTTTGCGGGGGAAACCATCTCCATCAACCACAGCCTGCTTTACCGCCAGAAGGAGCCGGGAGGGAGTTGTAGATTCCAAATCAGCACACCCAAGACAGAGGCTGGGATCCGAATTATCCCCATGACGGCGGAGGTCAGGCAGGCGCTGGAGCAGGAGCGGCAGTTTCAGAGGGAAGCGGGGCCGGTTGATGTTATCATAGACGGGTACTCCAACTTCATCTTCACCAGCCAGGCGGGCGGAGCACTGAGCCCGCACACAGTCAACCGCGCCATCGAACGGATCCGAATCGCATACAATAACCAGGAGACGGAAGCAGCCAAGCAGGAGCAGCGGGAGCCGCAACTGCTGCCCCATTTTTCGGCGCATACCCTGCGGCATACCTTCTGCGCTCGATTCTGCGAACACGAGACCAACCTGAAGGTGATCCAGGAGATCATGGGCCACGCCAGCATCACGACCACCATGGACGTCTACAACCATGTGACACTGGAACAGAAAATTGCCAGCTTCAAGCGGCTGGGGGAAACATACAAGATCATCTGATCCCTGTTGGGCGTCCTCTCCGCAGCCGGGGAGGACGCTTTTTCGTAAACTCATGGATGCCTTCCGCATATCCTTTACTGATTTTGAGGTAAGGAGGCGGCCCAATGAGAAACGAGCTGACGGTAACCTGTACCTATCCAAAGGACGGCAGAAACGCCCGGGAAATTTTGCTGGAGTCCTTTCAACTGTTCCTCCGCCGGGAGCTGGGATCTGTTGCAAAAGGGTGAGCCATGGGGTGTAATCCATATGATGAATGGCTGCTTATCTCAGGAGGTATAGCATGTACTTAGAGATAAGCAATCCCATGGATTACCATGCGGCTTTATACATCAGACTATCAAAGGAGGATGAGAGCGAAGGACCATCCCAGAGCGTCCAGAACCAGGAATCCCTGCTGCGGGAGTTTGTGCAGCAGCACCGGCTGATCGTCTACGACACCTACATAGACGACGGTTGCAGCGGCACCAACTTCGACCGCCCGGCCTTCCAGCGGATGATCGCCGACATCGAGGCCAGGAAGGTCAACATGGTCATCACCAAGGACCTCTCCCGACTGGGCCGGGACTACATCCTGACCGGCCACTACATGGAGCGGTACTTCCCGGAGCACCGGGTGCGGTACATCTCTCTGCTGGACGGTATCGACACCGGCGTGGATTCCACCGCCAACGACATTACACCGTTCCGTGCCATCATGAATGACATGTACGCCAAGGACATCTCCAAGAAGATCAAGAGCGTCAAGCGGGATAAGCAGCGGAAGGGACAGTTTATCGGCGGCAAGCCGGTGTACGGCTACAAGATGCACCCAACGGAGAAAAACAAGATCATCATTGATGAGGAAGTGGCGCCCGTCGTGCGGCGGATCTTCGCCCTGGCCCTCTCCGGCATGAGCTGCCGGAATATTGCTGCCCTCCTCAACCAGGAGGGGGTGCCCACCCCGGCTACCTACGCGAACCTCCCGGTGGCAAGACCCGGCCCCTATACCGGCCTGTGGAGCAGCGAGCGGATCTCCGACATGCTCCAGAATGAGACCTACATCGGCAACATGGTCCAAGGGCGCAGCGTGAAGATCAGCTACAAGTCCAAGAAGTGTCTGCGCCAGGACCCGGTCAACTGGGTGGTGGTGGAGGGCACCCACGAGCCTCTGGTGGACCCGGAGACCTTCCGCAAGGTGCGGATGTTGGTGAACAGCCGGAAGCACACCCGGAGCCGGACATACGACTTTCTGCTGAAGGGGCTGATCTTCTGCCACGAGTGCGGCTATCCGCTGGCAGTTCTCAACCGAAAAAACGCCAGGGGAGAGGATGTACTGTACTTCGTCTGCCGCACCTACCAGCGCTTCACCAAGGCCGGGGTCTGCACCTGCCATTCCATCAAGGAGAAAACGGTGACCGACGCGGTGGTCGCCAAGGTGCGGGAGGTGTGCCAGGCGTATCTGAACCCTGATGAACTGCTGCCCGTGGCGCAAGAAGCTATGGAGAACGCCGGAAAGCGGAGCAGCTTAGAGTCAGAACTCCAAGCGCTCCAATCCAAGATCGACAGCCTCACCGCCAATCTGGACCGGATATACACCGACCGGCTCAGCGGGTTGCTGCCCGAGGCGGACTTCCAGCGCATCTTTGGCCGGATCAAGCTGGAGCGGGAGCAGCTGGAGGGAAAGCGGCAGGAGCTGGAGTCGCAGAAAAAAAGCCCCGTCCCCAGAGAGGACAGGGCCAGGGAGCTGGTCCAGCGGTTCATCGAAACCGCTGGGGAGAGCCGGGAACTGCTGGTGAGCCTCATCGAGCGGGTGGAGCTGACCGAGAACAAAGAAATCATCATCAAATTCCGCTTTGCCCAGCTGGACGAGACAGCGGAAAAGCAGACACCGCAAGGGATCACGCCGTCTGAGACGGCGTAATTTTCCGATGGAAATTGCTTACAGTAGCCGCGCCGCTATGTATCGCGGATCGAAAAGCGGGCATTGGAAAAACTGCGAGATGCCTATGAATCGAGCTGAGTGTTTTTGCGGTGATTGGACAAATGAAAAACTGCCCTCTCCATTTTAGGGAGGGGGCAGTGAAGGGGAGCGAGGCGGGCTTTGCTTGTGAAAGCCCGCCTCAGACATGAGGGGGAGACAATAGAAATGCCTGCTGGTTAGATAAGATTTTCTTCAGTGTCCTTATTGAACATGTGCACTAGTGTGCCGGGGAAGGTAAAGTGAAGCTGAGTACCGTAGGGAATACCACCGCGAAATTCATCGGGCAGGTCACTGGTGGACAGGCGCATAACCACGTCCTTGACCGTACCGTTATCCTGCTCCACGGAAACGTGCAGGTGCAACTCGCTGCCCATCATCTCGGACACGTCCACTGTTCCTACCAAGGTACCCTCGCTTTGGCTGGCGGGGACAAAGCTGATGTGCTCGGGACGGATGCCCAGCACGATGTCCTGGGTAGCGGCATTGCTGGCTTTCAGCTTTTCTTGAATCTTCTCAGGCAGCTCTACCTTGGAGCCGGAGCAGTTGACGTAATACCCGTCGCCCTCCTTGACCAGATGGGCGTCGAAGAAGTTCATCTGCGGCATACCGATGAAGCCGGCCACGAACACGTTCAGCGGGTGGTCGAACACCTCCTGGGGGGTGCCCACCTGCTGGATGAAGCCGTCCTTCATGATGACGATGCGGTCGCCAAGGGTCATGGCCTCGGTCTGGTCATGGGTGACGTAAATAAAGGTAGTATCGATGCGCTGGCGTAGCTTGATGATCTCAGCACGCATCTGGTTACGTAGCTTGGCGTCCAGGTTGGACAGAGGTTCGTCCATTAGAAACACCTGAGGCTCTCGGACGATGGCGCGGCCAATGGCTACACGCTGACGCTGGCCGCCGGACAACGCCTTGGGCTTCCGGTCCAGGTACTGCGTGATGTCCAAAATAGCCGCAGCCTCACGGACCCGGCGGTCGATCTCGTCTTTGGGCATCTTACGCAGCTTCAGGGCAAAAGCCATATTGTCATACACCGTCATGTGGGGGTACAGGGCGTAACTCTGGAACACCATGGCGATGTCCCGGTCCTTGGGCTCCACATCATTCATCAGTTTATCGCCAATGTACAGCTCACCCTCGCTGATTTCCTCCAATCCGGCGATCATACGCAGGGTAGTGGACTTACCGCAGCCGGAGGGACCAACCAAAACAATGAATTCCTTGTCTGCGATTTCCAGATTGAAGTCATGGACTGCGGTGACGCCGCCGTCATAGATCTTCTTGACGCCCTTTAGACTTAAAGTTGCCATACACATGGGCCGTGGCTGAGATGCCTCCGCAAACCCAGTCTCGCCCTCTGGAGAGTGGAACTCCAGGGGCATTACGGCAAGTCTCCACATTGCCGCACCGCCGGCCAGCGGATTTTTCCTCCTTCTTTTGGCTCTCGGCTGTTATGGGCGAAAGCCCAAGGGAGTAACGGCCGAAAGTTTGGATTTGAGGCTGCCTGGGATCCTTGCGGGTTTACAACTTGGATAGGGCAGCCGCATCGCCCACCAGGGATACGTTGGGGTGCATCTGTAGGATGGAGGCGGGGACCTTGGGAGTGACAGGACCAGTAAAGGCAGCCTTGACAATGTCCGCCTTGTCCGCACCGCTGACCACCACCAGGATGTGACGGGCCTGCATGATGGACTTGATGCCCATGGTGATAGCCTTGCGGGGCACCTCGTCCTTGGAGGCGAAGAAACGGGCGTTGGCCTCGATGGTGTTCTCCGTCAGATTGACCACGTGGGTCTCCAGCTCGAAGGCCTCCTCCGGCTCGTTAAAGCCGATATGGCCATTGTGGCCCATGCCTAACACCTGCAGATCCACGCCGCCCAGGTCCGCAATGACCTTGTTGTAGCGGATACACTCCGCGTCGGGATCCTCCGCCAAGCCGTTAGGTACGTTCGTGTTTTCCGGCTTAATATTGATATGGTCGAAGAAATTAGTCTGCATGAAGTAACGGTAGCTCTGGTCGTGGGTCGGAGCCAGGCCCAGATACTCGTCCAGGTTGACGGTGCGCACCTGTGAGAAGTCTACGTCACCCTTCTCATACCAGTTGATCAGCTGTTGATACATTCCAATAGGGGTAGAGCCGGTGGCCAGGCCCAGCACACAGTTGGGCTTCAAAATGACCTGAGCGGACAGGATGTTAGCGGCCTGGCGGCTCATGCTCTGGTAATCTTCCGTGCGGTAGACTCTCATGGTTTTTGTACCTCCTCAGCAGTACGTTTGAATAGCGATTTCGATATCCCGGGCGCACTGGGCAGCCACGGCTTTGTCCGCTTCGGTTAGGCCAGCCAGGGGCGGACGCACATCCCCCGCGTCAGGCCCGCCTCGGAGACGGATCACCTCTTTGATCATGGCGTACATATTGCACTGACCGGAGCACAGTCCCTCGATGAGCTTGCAGCACACGTCCTGGAGCTTGGTGGCGGCGGCGATATCGCCGGAGAGCACCTTCTCCCGAGCGGTCATGTATAGCTCAGGCATAGCGGCATAGGTGCCGCCAATGCCGCCCACCGCACCGGCCAGCAGGCCGGAGACGAACTGCTCGTCAGGACCATTGAACACCATGGCCCCGTGGCTGCGGAACTGAATGATGTCATACACCGGCATGGAGGAGTTTTTTACGCCGATGACCCGGGGATTCTTCATCATCTCATCCAACAGGGGCAGGGTGAGCGCCACACCGGCCAGCTGGGGAATGTTATAGATGATGAAATCTGTGTTGGGGGCGGCAGCGGAGATATCGTTCCAATACTTGGCGATATCCTTTTCAGGCAGGTGGAAGTAGATGGGCGGGATGGAGGCGATGGCGTCTACCCCCAGGCTCTCGGCATGGGCGGCCAGCTCGCGGCTGTCAGCAGTATTATTGCAGGCCACGTGGGCAATGACGGTGAGCTTACCGCCCACCTCGGCCATCACGTTTTCCAGCACCAGCTTGCGCTCGGCTACGGATTGGTAAATGCACTCTCCGGAGGAGCCGCCCACATACAGGCCCTTCACACCCTTGCCCAGCAGGTAACGGGCTAGGGCGCGTACCCCGTCAGGGCTGACCGCGCCGTCCTTGTCATAGCAGGCGTAAAATGCCGGGATAACGCCTTGAAATTTGCTGATATCGTTCATGTTGATCGTGTCTCCCAAATTCAGCGGTAATCATTTGACCGCACTCATTTTATACAGGGAAGGGACAGAAGTCAAGGTCTGAATCCGTCAGAAAAAGACTCGTCGCCCCGTCAGCCCTTGACCGCACCCATGGCAATACCTTGAGTGAAGTACTTCTGAAAAGCAATAAAAACGATGATGATGGGGATGGAGGCCAGCGCCGCGCCCGCCATGATGAGACCATAGTCTTGGGCCATTTCGCCCTGGAGCTTTGCAATACCCAGAGGAAGGGTCCAGCTTTCCCGGCTGGTAAGCATGACCAGCTGGAGAAAATAGTCATTCCAGGTGTTGACGAAGGTGAAGATGGCCAACGCGCCGATGCCCGGCTTGATCATGGGCAGCACCACGGTGAGGAAGGTGCGCACCTCGCCTGCGCCGTCCACCCGGGCGGCCTCCAGGATCTCGGTGGGGATGGTTTCAGCAAACTGCTTCATGAGAAACACGCCGAAGGGCCAGCCCACGGTGGGCAGGATAACCGCCCAAAGAGTGTCGTTCAGATGGAAGATCTGGGTCATCTCCTGGTTCAGGGGGATGACGATGACCTGCTTGGGCAGAGCCATGGCGCAGATGATGATGGTGAACAGCACCGTCCGGCCGATGAAACGCTTTTTAGCCAGAGCATAGCCAGCAAGGGAGGCGGTGATACAGGTCAGAAGCATAGCCACGGCGGAGATGAACACGATATTAAACAGCCAGCGCCAAGCGGGATTGTTGAACAGCTTGGTGTAGTTGTCCAGCGTGGGGTTCTGCGGGAACCAGACAGGTGTCCGGGAGGTAATCTCCAAAATGGGCTTGAAGGAGCCAGTGGCGATCCAGTACAGCGGAAACAGGAAGAACAGGGCCACCAGGATCAGTACGATCACGGCAAACACCTTGTAGCCGGTAGAAGTACCGGTCAAGTCGGTGTGCTTGCTTACTTTCAATGTAGTTGCCTTTGCACTCATCTTCGCGTCCCCCCTTAGTCAGTCTTTGCCAGTTTGAACTGGAGCGCGGAGAAAATGGCAATGATGATAGCCAGTACTACGCCGATAGCGTTGGCGTAGCCCAGGTCATACAGGGTATAGGCGGCATAGTACACCTGATACATGATGGTCATGGTGGAATTCATCGGGCCGCCTTTGGTCATCAACTGGATCAAGGCGAAGCACTGGAAGGAGTTGATGGTGGTGATAACCAGTACGTACAGGGTGGTAGGCATGATGGCGGGCCACTTTACCTTCCAGAACACTTGGAGCTTGGTGGCGCCGTCCACCTGGGCGGCCTCAATGATGGAGTTGTCCACATTGCCCAGAGCGGCGACATACAGTACGATGGGCTGGCCGATGGAGGTGGTGAACAAGATGAGGATAATACAGGCCAATGCGGTGCGGCTCTCACCCAGCCAGTTGTAACCGTCAGTGCCGATGAGCTGGTTGAGGATGCCGTTGTAGGGATCCAAGATCCACTTCCATACCACAGTGATGGCCACCGAGCCGGTGACCACCGGCAGGTAGAACACACAGCGGAAGAAGGAACGGGAGAACGCCTTCATCTTGTAGATGGCGGAGCCCACCCACAGAGAGAAAGCGGTGACCGTGGGCACCGCCACTACCACGATGATGATGGTGTTGATCAGTCCCCTGTGGAACACAGGGTCCTGGAACAGTCGAATATAGTTGTCCAGGCCTACGAAGCCGTTGATCCCGCCCAGTGAATAGTTGAACAGACTATAAAAGACGCAGATGAACATGGGGATGACGACGAACAGAACAAAGAACACCAGACTGGGCAGCAGGAACATGTAGGCGGAGAACGTCTCCCTGCGGACCAAGGCCCGGCTCATACCGGAGGTGCTGGACTGCTTGGGCTTTTTGGGCTTCCGTCCGGCGGCAGCCGCATTGTTTTGTGCCATAAGATTGATTCCCCCTCAATGTCAGATGTTGCGTCCCATTCAAAACAATGGGAAAAAACTGTACCCGCCCCCTCTCCAGGGAGCGGGCACAGTGTCGCACGAATCAGTTAATATGACCCAAGTGATCTGTGTGGATGCTGGCCTTAACCCGCCATACCGGCGTTAGCCTGCTCCACATAGCTGTCGGCCGTGCTCTGCACGTCGGCGCCGGTGCCCATAATGGGCTGGAGCAAATTCTGCCACCACAGAGTACGCTGGTTGACCCAGCCGGGAGTCAGGGTGTAGTAGCGACCCAGGTAGTCACTCATCAGAGCGAAAGGAGCACGGACGTCGGCGTTCTCGTCGTTAGCGTAGATGTCGCCCCAGTCAGCGTGGACAGGGAAGAAGGTGGTACCCTTCACAGCTTCCACGCCAGCGGTTTGGTCGTTGCATACGAAGTCCACGAAGGCCTTGGCAGCGTCAATGCGAGCCTGATCCTTGTTGTCAAACACACACAGACCATAGGGGCCGGCCATCTCCAGCTCAGGTACACCGTCGTCAGAGGGGAAAGCCATGGCGAAGGGAGTGAACTGGGTTTGCTCGGCATAAGAGACATAATTGGAGTAGTTCCAGGCAAAAGTCATGGCACAGGTGCCGTTGGCGAAAGCCTGGAGCTCCTCGGCGGCAGCGTAGCTGGTGCTCACGCCCATGGTGCCGTTGTTGACCATGTCCTGGAGCAGCTGCAGGGCCTTGACGTTGTTGGCGCTGTTAATGTTGTAGGAGCTGCCATCGTCGGTGACAAAGTAGTCGGAGTACAGGTTGTTCACCAGTGCACGGGTGCCCTGGTCACCGCCCTGAGCGCCGCAGTAGATGATGCCGGTCTCAGCCATGGTGATGGTGCCGGCGTCCATGGCGTCCTTCAGGGCCTGACAGGCGGCCACGAAATCGTCGGTGGTCCAGGTGCGGGTCTCCTCGTCGATGTACTGCAGGGCGCCGGCGGCCTCAA
>OGYF01000860.1_pt1 | contig 28769 bp, 23 predicted proteins | sample 1576451 | NCBI WGS metagenome assembly OGYF01 (sample SAMEA3541505, study PRJEB24748) | human gut metagenome | biome: human gut; feature: human-associated habitat; material: faeces | place: China | collected 2012
TGGATGTCAACGGTGAGGAGACATACAAGTTCGAGTCTACTGTAGTCGGAGGAGCGATTCCGAAGGAATACATCCCGGCTGTTGGAGAAGGTATCGAGGAAGCTATGCAGTCCGGTATCCTGGGAGGATTCCCGGTAGTAGGTATCCACGCTAACGTATACGATGGATCTTACCACGAGGTAGACTCCAGTGAGATGGCGTTCCACATCGCAGGTTCTCTGGCGTTCAAAGACGCTATGAAGAAAGCGGCGCCAGTACTTCTTGAGCCGATCATGAAGGTGGAAGTCACCATGCCGGAAGAATACATGGGCGACGTCATCGGCGATATCAACTCCCGTCGTGGACGGATCGAGGGTATGGATGACCTGGGCGGCGGCAAGATCGTTCGCGGATATGTGCCGTTGTCTGAGATGTTTGGATACTCCACAGATCTTCGTTCCAGGACACAGGGACGCGGAAACTACTCAATGTTCTTTGAGAAATACGAACCGGTACCGAAATCTGTACAGGAAAAAGTATTATCTGGGAAAAATGAGTAATTAAATATGAAAAAGGCTTGAAAAACTGTAGGATTTGAAATATAATCAATCTTAGCCGAGCAAAAACGTAAAATTTTATGAAAATGCCCTTGCAGGCGCTATTATAAGGAGGATATTCAAAATGGCAAAAGCTAAATTTGAAAGAACAAAACCGCATTGTAATATCGGTACCATCGGTCACGTTGACCATGGTAAAACTACTCTGACAGCTGCGATCACAAAGGTACTTTCCAAGAGAGTAGCTGGTAACGCAGAGGTTGCATTCGATAACATCGACAAGGCTCCGGAAGAGAGAGAACGTGGAATCACGATTTCTACCGCTCACGTAGAGTATGAGACTGACAAACGTCACTATGCTCACGTTGACTGCCCGGGACATGCGGACTATGTTAAAAACATGATCACTGGTGCCGCTCAGATGGACGGCGCGATCTTGGTAGTAGCTGCTACCGATGGTGTTATGGCTCAGACAAGAGAGCACATCCTGCTTTCTCGTCAGGTAGGCGTTCCTTACATCGTTGTATTCATGAACAAATGTGATATGGTAGACGATGAGGAGCTGCTTGAGCTGGTTGAGATGGAAATCCGCGAACTCCTTGACGAGTATGAGTTCCCAGGCGATGACACTCCGATCATCCAGGGATCCGCTCTGAAAGCTCTGGAAGATCCAGACGGAGAGTGGGGAGACAAGATCATGGAACTGATGGATGCTGTTGACAGCTATATCCCAGATCCAGAGCGTGATACAGATAAGCCATTCCTGATGCCTGTAGAGGACGTATTCTCTATCACAGGACGTGGAACAGTTGCTACTGGTAGAGTAGAGCGTGGAACTCTTCATGTATCTGATGAAGTAGAGATCGTTGGTATCAAAGAAGAGACCAAGAAGACTGTTGTAACAGGTGTTGAGATGTTCCGTAAACTGCTTGACGAGGCTCAGGCTGGTGACAACATCGGAGCGCTTCTTCGTGGTGTTCAGAGAGACGAGATCGAAAGAGGTCAGGTTCTGTGTAAACCAGGTTCTGTAACCTGCCATCACAAATTTACCGCTCAGGTATACGTTCTGACCAAAGATGAAGGTGGACGTCATACTCCTTTCTTCAATAACTATCGTCCTCAGTTCTACTTCAGAACAACAGACGTTACAGGTGTCTGCAACCTGCCAGAAGGAACAGAGATGTGCATGCCTGGAGATAACGTAGAGATGAGCATTGAGCTGATCCATCCAGTAGCTATGGAGCAGGGACTTCGTTTCGCTATCCGTGAAGGCGGACGTACTGTAGGATCAGGAAGAGTTGCTACAATCATCGAGTAATTCTGAAAGACGAAAAACAAAGTACAGGGAAGAGTGTTTGTGCTCTTCCCTGATTTTGTTTTACTAAAGAGTGGAAGCGATAGAATGAGAAAGATTAAGATGCTTGCGGTTGATATGGATGGGACCTGCCTGGACCGCAGAAGCCGGATGACCGATCGGACATTGCGCGCATTAGAAGAGTCGGCCAAAGCAGGGGTGATAGTCGTGCCGGCGACAGGCCGGTGCCTTTCCTGCCTGCCCCATCGTCTGAGAGAACGGAAGGATATTTACCGATATGTGATCACATCGAATGGAGCCAGAATCATAGACTGTCTGGGACAAAAACTCCTTTCTGAAAAGCTGATCGATAAGGAGACCGCCCTGACGCTGCTGGAAAGAAGTAAAAGAGTAGGGGTAGGCATAACCGCCCATATAGACCATGAATACTTCGTGCAGGGGAAGGCGCTGTCCGCGGCGGGGCGTGTTATGTTTGGGAAAGATGCGCAAGCGATCCGGCATGTCGCGGAAATGAGGAGTGCAGTCCAGAAAGCGGCAGATGCGATAGAAGAAATTCAATTTTATTTCCTGAAACCTGGTTCACGTGAAAAAACAAAACGTATCTTAGAAGAATTTCCCCAGTTGTCCGGCGCGTATACAAAAATCTATGCGGAGATCTTCGCAAAACAAACATCCAAGGGAGACGCGTTAAAAGAACTGGCCGGTTATCTTGGAATCCGGGAAGAAGAAGTGGCATGCATTGGAGACGGAGAAAACGACCTGCCCATGTTTGAGGCGGCCGGACTGCGCATGGCTATGGGAAATGCGGTTCCGGAGCTAAAAAAGAAAGCAGAGTATATATTGCCGGCAAATGATAAAAACGGAGCCGCGGAGGGCATATATCGGTATATTTTATCGTAATTTGGGACGTAGCCTTTTTAAACTTTACTACGTCCTTGTTCACAGAATTTTCACAATTTAGGAGAAGGTACAGCAGATGAAGATTACTATTATTGGGGCGGCTATTATTGATATTCTGGCCAGACCCGTTGATCGGGATATGTTTGAGAAGGGTTCGATGCCAGTGCAGGATATGCGGATGAATATTGGCGGGGACGCGGCGAATGAGGCTTTGGTTTTGGCGGGACTTGGAAAAGAGGTTCAGCTTTGGACAGTACTGGGAAAGGATATGGCAGGAAGGATGATCCTGGAATATCTTCGAGAGAAAGGCGTTTCTGTGGATGACTCGTGCGTCACAGAAGATATGGTGACCGGAATCAATACGGTGTTGATACAAAAGAATGGAGAGCGTTCTTTCTTGACAAATCCAAATGGAAGTCTTAGAAAGCTGGGAATAGAACACATCCATTTGCCTTTTGCTGAAGATACGAAAATTCTTTGCCTTGCCAGTATGTTTGTTTCACCGCTGCTTACTGTAAATGAACTGGAGCAGATCTTTCGGGCGGCTAAGGAACAGGGGATCACGGTCTGCGCGGATATGACGAGATGCAAGAATCATGAAACGGCTAGGGATATGGCGCCGGCTTTGCGGTATGTAGACTATCTTTTCCCAAATGAAGAGGAGGCCAAACTGCTGACCAGGAAGGATTCTGTGGAAGAAGCGGCGGAAGAGCTTCAGAAGGCGGGAGTTTCCCACGTGGTGATCAAATGCGGGAAGAGGGGCTGTTATGCGGCGACGCAAACAGAAACATTTTGGGCGCCGGCAGTAGGACAAGTTCGCTGTGTGGACACTACCGGCGCTGGCGACAGTTTTGCGGGCGGCTTTCTGGCGGCTCTTTCAGAAGGGAAAACAATTCGGGAGTGTGCGGATTTTGCCAATCAATGCGGCGCGCGGGCAGTTGAAGCCGTAGGGGCGACAGCCTGGCTTTGAGGCGTTTAGAGGGATTTTGGAGAGAAATATTGACAACCCCCGGACGTCCATAATATCATAATATACAGGCGGCTTTAGTAGACCGGTACTATGTCATGAGGAGGGGTACAAAAGATGAAGAAGGCTCAAATCAAATGTGCGTTTCTTTTGATTCTGGGATGCCTGTGCTGCAGTATCGCGACCAACTGGATCTTGATCCCAAATGGATTGTCAACGCCAGGGATTACAGGTATTTCTATGACATTAGAATACTTTACAGGAATTAATTACGCGCTGATCTATTATGCTATTACAATCTTGATCCTGGTTTTGACCTATTTTACATTGGGAAAAAGGGATGCTTCGAATATTGTTATCCTTTCGCTTTTGTATCCTATGGTTTTGTGGGTTCTGAGTTTTGTGGATGTACAGATTATTTTTGAAGATAAACTGATTGCGATCGCGGCTTTTGGAGTGCTTTATGGAACGGGAATCGGAATTCCTTACCGGATTGGCTTTTCCTATGGAGGAGACGATACGGTGGCAAAGATCTTGAAGAAATGCGTGTGGAAATCGGTTGAATTGAAGAAGATCATGTACTTTGAAGAAGCGCTGGTCATCTTGTTCATGGCAACAGTGTTTGACTTAAACATTCTGGCCTATGCATTTGTAGGTCAGCTGATCTATGTGAACTGCATGAACTACGTGATCTTTAACCTGGGCCCCAAACTGTACGATGTGCATATTATTGGAAGAGATATGGAACGGATCGAGGATTTTATCATAAATACGATCCGGAAAAGTGTGACCATCTACCATGACGCCATGGGGGGCTATTCCCGGGAAGCTAAGATTCAGATGAGCTGCGTGTGCAATTCAAAGGAATATGTCCAGCTTCGTGAATTTATCAAGGAGGGAATGTTCGACTGCTTTATCAAGGTCATTCCGCTGGTCCATGTATTTGGACAGAATAAGGATTTCCATAAGCTAGATGACGAAAATATTGAATAAAAGAAAGGAGAGTGCGGATGGAATATTCACATGAGATCATTATGCCTAATGATGACATCCCTTTTAAAATGTTTATTTTTGAAGGAAGAGACGGTAATTACATTCGTGAAAAACACTGGCACCGCTCGATCGAGATTTTTGCTCTTTTTGAGGGGGAGTTGGAATTCTATGTGAACGAAGTCCGGTATCCATTGCGGCCAGGAGAGTTTATGCTTGTGAATTCTAATGAGATACATTCAATTCATTCTCCAAAGAAAAACCTGACGGTGGTTTTGCAGATCCCGCTATCCACCTTTGAAAAATACTATACCGATGAGAAATTTATCTACTTCTCTCACAGCAGCCGGCTGCAGGATGAAGAGGTCATGAAAGTGATCCAATCCATGTATCAGATCTATGTAGAAAAAGAATTTGGTTACGAACTTCAGGTGCAGAGCCGATTTTATACACTGATCTATCTTCTGGTCACCAAGTATCGGAAGACCAATGTAGATGCGGAAATGGTCAAAAGCAATAAAAAATTAATGAAACTGTCGACCATTACAGACTATATGAAGAATAACTATAACAAAGACCTTTCGCTGGAATCCTTGGCTCAGACCTTTGGATACTCGCCAACCTACCTGTCCAGGATGTTCCAGAAATACGCGAAGACCAACTATAAAACATATCTGGACAATCTGCGGCTTGAGCACGCATATAAAGATTTGATGAACACAGAGTTGTCTATCAGCGCAATCGCAAGCCAAAATGGATTTCCAAACAGCAAGGCATTTGCCAAGGTGTTTCAGAAAAAGTATAAAGAACTGCCAAGCAAGTTCCGAAAAGCCAATTTGGGACGTAGCCTTTTGTGAAAAGGCTACGTCCCAAATTGGCTTTTGCCCTGTACCCAAATGAAAGAAAGGCAAAAAAACGCCATAAAAGGGCTAAGTATTTGGTCGTAAGAATCTAGAGGAATTGCTATAATAATAGTAATCAGGGAGGAGGCAGGATGAAGTGAAGATTAAAAATGTGACAGATGCGTGTTTTGCGCCTTATGGGCGTGTGCTTGAAGGCTACTCTGTGGAGGCGCTTCTGAGATCTATGAGCCATACTCCGCTTCCCGATGGAGAAGTTATGTATGTGGCTTCGGTGGAAGAGTTGGAGGATCTTGCGGTCGCGGCTGAATTTAGGGACAGGGCTTTTGGCGGGCTGCCGATTGAGATTGGATTTTGCAACGGACATAATCATAAGTTAAATGCTCTGGAATACCATCGGTCGTCAGAGATTAATGTAGCGGCGACGGATATGATCCTGCTGGTCGGCAAACAGCAGGATATCACAGAAGGCTATCTGTATGATACAGAGAAGGTGGAGGCATTTCTGGTCCCGGCTGGAACGGTGGTGGAGATGTACGCTACCACTTTGCACTATGCGCCGTGTATGACAGGGGGAAAGGGCTTCCGCTGCACGGTGATCCTTCCCAGGGGAACCAATACGGCGCTTGCTGGAGAGCAGTGCAAAAAGGGAGAGGGGAAGCTGCTCACCGCAAGAAACAAATGGTTGATCGCCCATGGGGAAGCAGGTATCGAAGGAGCTTTCTGCGGGCTGAGAGGCGATAATATCGAGATTTGAAATCTGTCAAATTTAAAATTTACATATCATGCAAAGGAGGGAATTTGGCAATGAACAATATGCCAGAAGTAAAGATCGGGGTAGTGGCAGTCAGCCGTGACTGTTTCCCGGAGAGCCTGTCTGTAAACAGAAGAAAGAACTTGATGAATGCATACACACAGAAGTACGGCTCAGAAGGAATCTACGAATGCCCGGTATGTATCGTGGAGAGCGAGATCCATATGGTACAGGCGCTGGAGGACGTGAAGAAGGCGGGCTGCAACGCGTTGGTAGTCTATCTTGGAAATTTTGGACCGGAGATTTCCGAAACCTTACTTGCGAAACATTTTGACGGCCCCAAAATGTTTGTGGCGGCGGCAGAGGAAACAGGAGATGATCTGGTACAGGGCAGAGGTGATGCTTACTGCGGGATGTTAAACGCCAGCTATAATCTGAAACTGCGCAATATCCAGGCATATATTCCAGAATACCCGGTGGGCGACGCGGAAGACTGCGCGGATATGATTCATGAGTTTGTGCCGATCGCCCGGGCAGTGATCGGGCTCAGTGAATTAAAGATCATAAGCTTCGGACCGAGGCCGTTAAATTTCCTGGCTTGTAACGCTCCCATCAAACAGCTTTACAATCTGGGCGTGGAAATTGAAGAGAACTCGGAACTGGATCTTTTTGAAGCGTTCCATAAGCATGCGGGAGATGAACGGATACCGGCTCTCGTAAAAGAGATGGAAGAAGAGCTGGGGGCGGGAAATAAGAAACCTGAGATCCTGTCTAAATTGGCGCAGTACGAGCTGACCTTGAAAGACTGGGTGGAAGAACACAGAGGCTACCGCAAATACGTGGCGATCGCCGGAAAATGCTGGCCCGCCTTTCAGACTCAGTTTGGTTTTGTTCCCTGCTACGTGAACAGCCGTCTGACAGATCAGGGAATTCCGGTTTCCTGCGAGGTGGATATCTATGGAGCGCTCAGCGAGTTCATCGGAACAGTGGTAAGCGAAGACACGGTAACACTGCTTGATATCAATAATACCGTGCCAAAAGATATGTATGAGTCAGACATCAAAGGGAAATACGATTATACGATCCAGGATACCTTTATGGGATTCCACTGTGGAAATACCGCTTCCAGTAAGTTGGCTTTCTGCGAGATGAAGAATCAGATGATCATGGCCAGGACATTACCGGAAGAAGTGACTCAGGGAACCTTGGAAGGAGATATCGTTCCGGGAGAGATTACATTCTATCGTCTCCAGAGCACAGCAGACAATAAACTGAGGGCTTACATTGCTCAGGGCGAGGTGCTTCCGGTGAAGACCCGGTCCTTTGGCGGCGTAGGAGTATTTGCGATTCAGGAAATGGGAAGATTTTACCGCCATGTGCTGATCGAGGGCGGATATCCCCATCATGGAGCGGTGGCTTTTGGACATTTTGGGAAAGCGTTATATGAAGTATTTAAATATATCGGCGTTCCGGTAGAAGAGATCGGTTACAATCATCCGGCCGGAGTACGGTATAAAACGGAAAATCCGTTTGCGTAAAGGAGGAAAGAAAAATGTTGTATATTGGTGTTGACCTTGGGACATCGGCGGTAAAATTACTTCTGATGGACAGTGAAGGAAAAATCCAGAAGATCGTGTCCAGAGAGTACCCCTTATATTTCCCACATCCAGGCTGGTCGGAACAGAAACCGGAAGACTGGTTTGAACAATCCATGGAAGGCATCAAAGAATTGACAGCAGAATGTGAGAAAGACCAAGTGGCGGGGATCAGCTTTGGCGGCCAGATGCACGGCCTCGTGGCCCTGGATAGCGAAGACCAGGTGATTCGTCCCGCGATCCTTTGGAATGACGGAAGAACCGGAGAGGAGACAGATTATCTGAACCAGGTGATCGGAAAAGACAAACTCTCTCAGTATACAGCGAATATCGCGTTCGCGGGATTTACTGCCCCTAAAATCCTGTGGATGAAGAAAAATGAGCCGGAGAATTTTGCGAAAATCTCCAAGATCATGCTGCCGAAAGATTATCTTGCGTACAAACTTTCCGGTTCTTTCTGCAGTGATGTATCAGACGCTTCCGGCATGCTTTTGATGGATGTGAAGAACCGCCGCTGGTCCAAAGAGATGATGGAGATCTGCGGCATCACAGAAGAACAGCTTCCTAAGCTCTATGAAAGTTATGAAGTGGTGGGAACACTGAAGCCGGAGATCGCGGAACAGCTTGGCCTGTCTGAGCGGGTAAAAGTGATCGCGGGAGCTGGCGACAATGCTGCTGCGGCTGTAGGGACCGGAACGGTAGGAGACGGGATGTGCAACATCTCTCTTGGAACATCAGGGACCATTTTTATTTCCAGCAAAAAGTTCGGGGTGGACGAGCATAATGCCCTTCATTCTTTTGCGCATGCGGATGGAAACTATCATCTGATGGGGTGTATGTTGAGCGCGGCTTCCTGTAATAAGTGGTGGAATGAGGATATTTTAAAGACCAGCGATTTTGGAGCGGAACAGGCGGGAATTACCAGGCTTGGAGAGAATCAGGTCTTCTATCTGCCATATCTGATGGGAGAGCGTTCCCCTCACAACGATCCGGATGCAAGAGCAACTTTTATCGGAATGACTATGGATACCACCAGAGAAGATATGACACAGGCAGTTCTGGAAGGTGTAGCCTTTGGTTTGAGAGATTCTCTGGAAGTGGCAAGAAGCTTAGGACTGCAGATCGAAAGGACGAAGATCTGCGGCGGCGGCGCTAAAAGTCCGTTATGGAAGAAGATCATTGCCAATGTGATGAATATGAAAGTGGATGTGATCGAGAGCGAAGAAGGACCGGCCCTTGGCGGAGCTATGCTGGCGGCGGTGGGCTGCGGCGAGTACCCGGATGTGGAAACCATCGCGGCCAAGATGGTGAAAGTGGTGGATACCGTAGAACCAGATCCGGAGCTGGTGGCAAAATATGAAGAACGGTACCAGAAGTTCCGCAAGATCTATCCAACGGTAAAGGGACTGTTTAAAGAGTTGAAGTAATTTTACAAAAATCAGCAAAATATTACTAGTTTAGTAGCTTGAATCCAATAAAGCACAGATATACAATGTTAGTATTGCATATCTGTGCTTTATTATGTTTTACCCAGAGAATCCATCCATTGGTACTGGTCTGGAAGGGAGATATAGGATGAAAAAGATAATCTATTTAGTTTTGGGAGCGGCCTGCATGGCAGCGTCACTTCTCAGCGGCTGAGCAGGGGCGAAACAGGCTTCTGGGACACTGACTGTTGGAGTCCGAAACGATATTGTGGATTTTGGATACCTCAATGAAAAAACAGGGAAATACTATGGCCTGGAGATTGATATCGCAAATGAAATGGCAGAGCGGATGGGTTATGAAAATGTGGAATTTGTCACGGTTGATCCCGATACAAGAAAGGATATGCTTCTGGAAGGAAAAGTGGACTGTCTGGTGGCCTGCTACTCAATCTCGGAGTCGAGAGAGGAAAACTTCGATTTCTCTTCACCTTACTATACAGATGAAGCAAAGATGATGATTGAGAAATCTACGATGTTCCAGGATGTGGAGGATCTGAAGGATAAAACAATTGGGATCGTGTCCGGATCAAACGCGGGTCCGCAGCTTGCGATCAGTATGTATGAGATGGGGATCATTACGGATAAAGTGCTTTCGAATACAGACGAGGCAACAGAGTATGAAGGTCTGCATGTGAAAAAACTGGCAACGTATCAGGAACTTTCCGAGGCGCTGGAAGAGGGGACGGTAGACGCTGTATGTATGGACGGCTGCATTACAGCCACCTACATGAATGAGGATAGAGAGATTATGGACATTCAGCTGGCGGAACAAAACTACGGAGTGGCGACACAAAAAGGCTCTGAACTGAGCGGCCAGGTGGAACAGGCAATTCAGGAAATGCTGGATGACGGCACCATTGATACATTGATCGATAAGTGGAATTAGGGAGGGGACGGATCGTGTCTAAAAGATTAAAGAAAAAGGCGGTTATTCTTGCCGCGCTGGTGGCCGTCAGTCTGATCCTGATGGGGGTATTTCTGACGACTATGCAGAGCAGTCTGGCGCTGGAGGGCCACAGAAGTGATATGGAGAAAGAGCTGGATCAAGTATCAGAAGTTCTGGAAACTGCCAGCCAAGAAGAATTAGAGACGACTCAGTCGTTTGACGCAGTGTATCAATCTAAAGCCCGGAGCGTTGCCTTTATGGCGCAAAATGACGTAGATTATGAAGAGACGGATGCAAAGATGACAGAATACCAATCTTTGCTGGACGTAAATAACGTACTGATCCTTGATCAGACAGGGGAACAGCTTGCGGCAGCCCAGGAGACTCAGGCTGATTTTACACGTGCCAGGTATAACCAGCTTCGGACGGTGTTTGAGACTGGAGAGGCATCTGAGGCATTTGAGGTAAATATCGGGGATACTTGCTTTCGGTATTATGGAGCCAGGATCAGCAATGAAAAGATGGCGGTCATAGAGCAGGATCCGGAAGAACTGCATACTTTATTGGAGGACACTGCTTCTCAAGGGAGCGTCCTTGGCCAGATCAGTGTTGGAAAGGAAGGCTATGTATTTGCCGTTTCCGCCCGGAATTATCTGATCGAATATCATCCCGATGAGAAATTGACAGGGGCAGATGCCTTGGATTCCGGAATAGAAGTGGGCGATCTGGAGGATGGGAATTTTGCCTGGATGACATTGGATGGAGAGAAATTATACTGCGGCGTGAGCAGGATCGGGGACACCTACTATATTGCGGCGATTCCGCAGGCAGAGATTGAAGAGTCCAGGAATGTTACGATAGGAATCATCTTGTTTATCTTCTTCGCGGTTATGACGATCGTCGTTACATACAGCATCTTTATCATGCGGGAGGATGAAAAAAAGGATTCAGAAGAAGCAAAAGAGAAAAAAGAAGGCATATCCTACAATAAGCAGGTAGGCAAGAAAGCCGCGATTCTTTCTGTCATCGGGCTTTTAGGAATCCTCTTGATCTCTTACTATATGCAGACGCTGTTTGCCCTCTCTTCTCAGTCGATCAGCAATCGGCAGAGAGTGGAGGATGTGGAAAATACGCTGGACCAGTACGCATCGGAAGCAGATCTTCTCCAGGAACAGTATAATAAACGGTATCTTAATAAATGTCAGGTTGCCGCATATATTCTGGAGCGGAAGCCGGAGATCCAGGAGAAAGAAACGCTTCAGGAATTGGCGGATGTATTAGAAGTCCAATATGTGTATCGATTCGACAGCCAGGGCCGGACGGTAGCGACCAACGCGGCCTATACTGGTTTCCAGATCAGCGATGACCCGGAAGACCAGTCCTATGAATTTAATAAGCTGCTGACAGGAGCGCAGTATCTGATCCAGGATCCTCAGGCGGATGATGTTTCTGGAGAGGTTTACCAGTATATCGGAGTTTCGCTCTATAATGAGGATGGAAATGTGGATGGTTTTGTCCAGATTGGTCTAAGGACAGAGCGGCTGGAAGAGATCCAAAACAGCATGGAGATTGAAAACATCTTAGACGGCGTTAAAGTAGGGGCGAATGGTTTTGCTTTCGCGGTAAACAAAGAGGATCAGACTTTTGCTTATTATCCGGAAGAAAAGCTGATCGGACGCAGAGCGGCGGAATATGGGATGGAGGAGAATCAGTTCCTGGACGGATATAATGATTATATTACCATCCGTTCAGAGAAATATCTGGCTTCGTCTCTGGAGACGGACGCCTATTATATCTATGTGGTGATCCCGGATTCGGAGATCATGGCGGAGAGGATTCCGCTCACGCTGACGGCGGGAGGCTTAAGCCTGATCTGCCTGGCGGTATTATTCCTGATCTTGGCCTTTGACCGGAAAGGAAGCAAGGAGGCAGAAAGGAACGACAGAGCGGATAAAACAGAGCAAGGCGGGACATCTGGGGCGGAAACATATAAGGAAGAGCGGATGATCCAGATTTCTCTTCCAGATGGAAGGAAGAAAACCACAGAATCGGCGGCCAGCCGATGGATGAATCTTGCGATCGCCTGGGACGAGAAGACACCGGAACAGCAAATCCTGACGGTGATCCGGTGGCTGTTTACAGTACTGGCAGTAGTGATCTGTATTGGCGTTCTGGGAAGGAAAACTTTTTTCGACGAAGATTCTGTATTCACACATATCGTGGAGGGGCAGTGGTCAAAAGGACTGAATGTATTTGCGGCAACGGCCTGCGTGATGCTGATCAGTGTGGTTATGACTGGAACAGCGCTTCTAAGGAGCCTTCTCAGAATTTTGGCGGAGGCATTTGGGGCCCGCGGGGAGACAATCTGCAGGATGGTAAGCAGTTTTATCAAATATATATCTATTATTGTACTGCTTTATTACTGTTTTGCCATGTTTGGAGTAGATACACAGACACTGCTGGCATCCGCGGGAATCCTGTCTATCGCGATCAGTTTTGGAGCAAAGGAGCTGGTATCGGATATTCTGTCAGGACTATTTATCATTTTTGAAGGAGAGTTCCGGGTAGGAGACATCATTATGATCGGTGACTGGCGGGGAACAGTGATCGAGATCGGGGTGCGGACCACTAAGGTGGAAGATGGATCAAATAATATCAAGATCATCCGCAACAGCAACGTTACCGATGTGATCAATATGACAAGGCGCGGATCCTATGCTTCCTGTGATATCGGAATCGAGTATGGGGAGTCTCTGGAGCGGGTTGAGTCTATCCTGGAAACAGAATTCCCAAGGATAAGAAGAGAACTGTCCGCAATCCTGGGCGGGCCATACTATAAGGGAATCGTGACTCTTGGAGCGAACAGCGTGGATATCCGGGTGATCGCGGAATGTGCGGAAGAAGACCGAGTACAGTTAGAACGTGATCTTATGCGGGAACTGAAGCTGGTCTTCGATGAGCATGGAATCAGTATTCCTTATCCGCAGATTGTGGTAAATGAGCCGGCCAAGTTTAAGAAAGCGACAGCCTTTGAAAAAGCACAGGCAAAAAGATTTAACGAGGAGCAAAAGAATGCTTCTAAGCATCTGGGAAATGAGGATGACGATATCCGCTGATAAAAGCAGGTGGATACTTAAAAGGGAGACGGCCGGTTTGGCCGTCTCCCTTTTGGCAGTCTGCGGAGGACAAGGAGATCAGATTTTCCTGGTATAATACGCCAGCCAGTCTCTTTCTTCGGGAAAAAGCCCCGGCGAAAGGGTTTCAAACACATTTTGATGATACTGGTTCAGGCGGGCCCGGTCCGGCGCAGACAGGAGAGATACATCCAGCGCATCCAGATCAATGGGAGCCAGAGTCAGGGACTCAAATTGGAAGAAACGTCCATAAGAGGTAGTCTCTTTTTCCTGGCAGAGAAGTTCATTTTCCAGGCGGATGCCGTATTTTCCTTCGATATAGACGCCTGGTTCATCGGTGGTGATCATTCCGGGGACCAGGGGAACAGGGGAAGAGCCGGGTCTAAGCTTCCAGTTAATATTGTTTGGACCTTCATGGACGTTGAGGAGGTGTCCCACCCCATGTCCGGTTCCATGGAGAAAATCCAGTCCGTGTTCCCAAAGTGGGGCGCGGGCCAGCGTGTCCAAGTTATGGCAGCACACATTTTCCGGGAAGACCGCGTACATCAGGTTCAGCATACAGCGAAGGACCAGAGTGAAATGCTTTTTCTCTTCCGGAGTCAGCGGTCCCAAGGCAAAAGTGCGGGTGATGTCTGTGGTCCCTTCCAGGTAGTGACCGCCGGAGTCTACTAGGAAAAGTCCATGAGGTTCCAGAGAAACGTCTGTATCAGGAGAGACAGCGTAATGGACAATGGCGCCGTGGGGGCCATAGCCGGCAATGGTCTCAAAGCTAAGGCCCAGACTGCCGGGGGTGTTCTGCCTGAGCTGATCCAAGTAAGCGGCGGCGGAGGCTTCAGTAAGGCATCCTTCCCGCACGTTTTCTTTCAGCCACTTCATAAACCGCACCATGACTAAGCCGTCTTTGATGTGGGCCTGCTTTGTAGAAGCTATCTCCGTTTCATTTTTAACAGATTTCAAAAAGACGGTCGGATCGGAGGCGGCGGCAAGCCGGGCGCCGGAGTCTTCCAGGAGGCAGGTCAGATGGTAATTAGTCCGGCTGGGGGAAAGAAGGATGCGTTTTCCGCTAAGTTCCTGTTTCGCGAAATCATAGATTTCACGATAAGGATGCAAGATAACGTCCAGTTCCATAAGGCTGTCTTCCGCTTCTGAGGTAAGGCATTCCCGATGCAGGAAGAGATGGAGGGAAGCCGGGGTAAGAACCATGTAGGAAAGGAAAACGGGATTATAGTCCACATCCTGGCCGCGTAAGTTGAGGAGCCAGGCAATTTCATCCAGAGCGCAGATCACATGGGCATCTGCCTGGAGTTCTTTTAATTTCTTCCGCAGGTCCGCTAATTTAGCAGAAGCGGACCTGCCGGCATAGGTCTTTGGATAGAGCCAGACTTTCTTAGGAGAAAGAGGCGGACGGTCTTTCCAGACAGTTTCTGCCAAATCTGCGTCTGCCTCCAGCCGGATGTCATTTTTCTCCAGTGCTTCGCTTAGGTCCCTCCCCGCCTTGGCGGAAATGGTGCGGCCATCCACGCCTACGCTCTGGCCCATATGGAGGTGGCTGATCAAAAATTCGGTAATGGAAGGAACGCCGGGAATCTGCTGCTTCATAAGCTGGATGCCGGTGCCTTCCAGTTGTTCTTCTGCTTGGAGAAAATAACGTCCATCAGTCCAAAGCGCCGCCTGGTCAAGAAGAACGATCAGAGTGCCGGCAGATCCGGTAAAGCCAGAGAGCCAGGCGCGAAATTTAAAGTGGTCGCTTATATATTCGGAGAGATGCTCATCTTCCGTAGCGATATAGTAAGCAGATAAGTTTTGTTCCGCCATAGCCTGTCGCAAAGCGGCAAGCCGCCGGCGGATATTTGATTTTGAATCCATAGATAAAATCCCCTTTCTTTTCTTTCAATATGTCAGGCATTCAAAAGAGACTTAGCAGGCGTTCAAGATAATGAGGCGGGACCAGAAATCGGTGCAGTGGCAGTCTGTATGGGCCTCTCCGGCAGAGGGATCGCTGGTGATGAGACCAATCTGTAAAAGTTCATCTCCATAGAAAGGACCGGAAGCGGCGGTATCCCCGGAGACCTGGTAGAGGAAAGAACCTTTGAGTCCCTTCAGCGGAAGCCGACGGAACTCACAGTTGACATCATTTAGGATTTTATAATAGGCGACCACTGCCTGGCGCTGATCTTGGGAGACGACCATCCAGGCGCAGAAATTACTGTCAAACGGACTTTGGAGACGATAAAAGTCGCCTGCGGCAAAGAGGGTCCGGTAGGTTTTGTAGAAAGCAGTCTGTGCTCGTATCTGCTCCAGTTCTTCAGGAGACAGACGTCCCAGATCCAGTTCATAGCCAAAAGTACCGAAGTATGCCACATCTGCGCGGGTTTTCAGCGAAGTCGAGCGGAAGAGCTGGTGGTTGGGGGAGATGGATACATGGGCTCCCATGGAACTTAACGGGTAACAGTAGGAAGTGCCATATTGGATCTTCATACGTTCTACGGCATCCGTGTCATCGCTGGTCCAGCATTGGGGAGCATAATACAGCATCCCCGGATCAAACCGGCCGCCGCCGCTTGCGCAGGACTCAAATAAGACATGAGGAAACGCGCTGGTCAGTCGTTCATATAACTGGTAAAGCCCAAGGATATAGCGGTGGAAGATCTCGCCCTGCTGCTGCGGAGGATAGGCAGTGGAGAAACATTCCGTGATATATCGGTTCATATCCCATTTGATATAGGATATCTGGGAATCCTTAAGGATTTTGGCCGTCATTGTATAGATGGCGTCAACTACTTCTTGTCTGGAGAAATCCAGGACATACTGGTTCCTCCCGTGGGAAACATTCCGGCCAGGCGTGTGCAGAATCCAGTCAGGGTGTTCCCGGAAGAGGCGGCTGTCCTTATTTACCATCTCCAGTTCAAACCAAAGGCCAAATTTCATCCCCATGGCCTCAATCTTCTGGGAGAGTCCGCGGATGCCGTCGGGGAGAAGTTCCTGATTGGGCCACCAATCTCCAAGGCCGCTGGTCTCGCCGCGTCTGGAACTAAACCACCCATCGTCCAGGACGAAAAGTTCGATCCCGGCTTTCTGGGCAGTCCTGGCGATATCCAGCAGCTTCTCTTCTGTAAAGTCAAAATAGGTCGCCTCCCAATTATTGATAAGGACAGGCCGCGCTTTGTCCCGCCAGTATCCTCTGGCAAGCCGGGCGCGGTACAGCCGGTGAAAGGTCTGGCTCATCGCGTTCAGTCCATTCTTGGTATAGACGAGGATTGCCTCCGGAGTCTGAAATTCCTCTCCGGGAGAAAGCTGCCAGGAAAAGTGGAAAGGATGGATACCAAGAGTCATTCGTGTGACCTTATAAGTATCGACCTCTGCCTGAGCTAGAAAATTACCGCTGTAGATCAGGGAAAAACCGATCGCCTCTCCCTGGAATTCATCGGCCGAGGGGCGCTTCAGGATGACAAAAGGATTGTGCATATGGCTGGAAGCGCCGCGGAGGCTTCCTACAGACTGGATTCCAGGCTGCAGTTTCCGCTTCCTGGGATATCGTTCTCTTGCCCAGGCGCCGGAGAACTGGATCCATTCATAATCATCATCAGGAAGGTCCAGACAAAGGCTCGTGGCAGAAGTAAGCCGCAGAGTCTCTGTTCCTTTATTGCAAAAAAGTACGCTTCTTGCGATGGCGGCTTCATTTTCAAAAATAGTGTAGCGGAGTAGGAGTTCCATCTGTATTTTTTCATCCCGCAGAAGGATTTCCAGGGTTTCCGCTTCCGCATCCTTTTCTGTGTATGTGCAAGGAAGTCCGGGAAGACCGGGCTTCCCAGGGAAAATCCTGTGGGATACATAGACAAAATCTGTGATACGGCTGCCGTCGGGCTGAAGGATCTCAAAGGCGGGAAGTCGATAGTCCGTGGTCCCGTAAGAGGGGTATTCCTGTTTGAGATGCTCCAGGGAGAAGGAATACTCTCCCTCATATCGGTAAGAAGTGGCAGGACGGTAACGGTTCTCCAAAAGATAGCTGTAATCTTCCTTTCTCGGAAGCCGTCCTCCAAAGTAAAGCTGGCCAATCTGTCCGTTTCTCAAGATTTTCATCAGATAGCTGATCTCTTTGTTGTACAGATGGAATTCTCCGGTCTGGCTGCAAAAGATAATTCCCATAGGGTGCTCCTTTCCGCGATATTAAGTATTTTTGGCGCTACGGATATTGTAGCAGATTTTGAAAAGAGCAAAAGGCTTTTTTCAAAAATTATGGTTTTCTTTTCATATATCGTTGACAAGCCCATACCCCTATAGGTATAATGTAATATACATATAGGGGTATGGGCTTCTGGTCTGAGGTAGAATTAACAAGGATATGGGAGGAATAAGATGGAAAAATTGGAAAAGATACTAGAATATGGGGGAGTAAAAAGAGATGTTATTTTTCTTGTCGCGGCCGGAACAGCTTTGGCGGGCAGTATCCTTGGGATTTCCCCGTTTTCCTTTGACTTGGCGTGGATCGCGATCATCCTGTGCGGGGTACCGATCATTTTGGAAGCGGTCATTGGACTGGTGACAGCATTTGATATCAAGGCGGACGTGCTGGTATCTATCGCGCTGATCGCTTCTGTGATCATCGGGGAGGATTTTGCCGCCGGAGAGGTCGCGTTTATCATGCAGCTTGGAGCTTTGCTGGAAGATCTGACGGTTGCAAAAGCCCGAGCCGGGATCGAGAAGCTGGTCCGGCTGACGCCGCGGACGGCTAGAAGGATCACAGGATCGCGGGAAGAGGTCGTGGACGCAAAAGAAGTCCGAGTGGGAGACATCTTGCGGGTATTTCCGGGAGAAACGATCCCGGTGGACGGAGTGATCTGCGCCGGCCAGACTTCTGTAGACCAGGCAGTCATGACCGGGGAATCACTTCCGGTGGATAAAGGGATTGGAGATGAGGTGTCCAGCGGAACGGTCAACCAGTTTGGGTCTTTTGATATGAAGGCTACAAGGGTAGGGGAGGATAGTTCTATTCAGCGAATGATACGGCTTGTCCAGTCCGCGGATGCGGGGAAGGCGAAGATCGTAGGAATCGCGGACCGATGGGCGACCTGGATCGTGGTGATCGCGCTGACCGCGGCGGTGGTGACGGGACTGGTCACAGGGGCGCCGATCCGGGCGGTAACGATCCTGGTTGTGTTCTGCCCTTGCGCGTTGGTACTGGCAACGCCAACGGCGATCATGGCGGCTATTGGCAATGCGACAAAGCATGGATTCCTGGTTCGGGAAGGAGATGCCCTGGAAAGACTGGCGGGAATTTCCGATATCGCGTTTGATAAAACCGGCACACTGACTTATGGCGTTCTGCAGGTGGCCGCGGTGGAAAGTATGGATGCCAAGATAAAACCTGAGAAATTATATGGATATGCGGCCGCGGTGGAATCACGGTCAGAACATCCGCTTGGGAAAGCGGTGGTGCGCTGCTATAAAAATAGCGGACAGTTGGAAGAATCGGGCCCAGAACAGCCAGAGGCTGAGGAGTTCCGGATGCTCCCCGGACGTGGAGTGCGGGGGAAAATAGAAGGAAAGGTTATTTTAGCGGGAAATCGAGAATTGTTAGAAGAGGCAGGGATAGCTGTTGAGAGGGAAGCGGACCAGAGGACAGAGAGGTATATACGGAAAGGATGTACACTGATCTTCGTGGCAGCTGATGGGAGATTGATCGGTTTCCTCGCGCTTTCTGATACACTCCGGGAAGACGCTGGTGTGACGATAGCAGGAGTGAAAAAGGCCGGAGTTACCCCGGTCCTTCTCACCGGAGATCACAAAGAGGCGGCCAAGACAATCTCAGAGACTATTGGGATCGAAGAAGTATACGCGGGGTGTCTGCCGGAGGCTAAATTGGAATGGATCGCCCAAACTCAGGAGAAGGGACAGCAAGTATGTATGATCGGAGATGGAATCAACGATGCGCCTGCTCTTAAGAAAGCATTCGTCGGAATCGCCATGGGAGGAACAGGAAGCGATATCGCGGTGGATGCCGCGGACATCGCGCTCGTGAACGATGATATCCGGGAATTGCCGCATCTTCTGCGGCTGGCAAAACGTATGATGTTTACGATCAAATGCAACCTGACATTTTCCATGGCCCTGAATTTCATAGCTATCATCTTGGCGATCACAGGAATCCTGAATCCAGTTGTAGGAGCCTTGGTCCATAACGCCGGGTCTGTATTGGTGATCCTTAATTCCGCTTTACTATTGGGGACGGGGGAAAATTAAAAATCCCCCGGCCCCAATTGAAAAAGCCCTGTCCCTTTTTTCACCGCCTCTACCCTTTATCCCATATTTGAAAAACGTTCCACCGCCTTTGTGAAGCTGGCCAGGGTTTTGTCGACATCTCCATGTTCAATGCCGTCACGGATACAGTGATTAATGTGTCCTTCCAGTACAATCTGGCCTACTTTGTGCAGGGCAGACTTGGCGGCGTTAATCTGAGAGAGAACGTCTTCGCAGGGGATATCCTCATCCACCATACGGTCGATAGCCTGGACCTGTCCGATGATTTTTTTTAAACGGCGGTGCAGATTGTCAGCATCCATACATTGCTTCATATAGATTCCTCCTTAATATACCCTTACGGGTATGAGTAGATATTATCAGAAAAGTTTTTGATTTGTCAACGGGGCCGGGGGATTTTTAAAAATCCCCCGGCCCCGATTGAAAATTGTTGACAATACTCGCTTTTTATATTATCATTTTTATATTCGGTATTAGAGTTATCTAGTGCCTGCAGAATGTATATCTGCGTTACGCTGTGCGGATGTGGCGGAACTGGCAGACGCGCCAGACTTAGGATCTGGTGGGAGACCGTGCAGGTTCGATTCCTGTCATCCGCATTTGGAAGCCGTGATTCTCGACATATCGGGGGTTGCGGTTTCTTTTTGATTTATGAGGAAGAGGATCTGCCGTTGATCTGATTTGGAATGGAGAGTGTGTTATGAACAGTGAGAATAAAAAGGAAAGAGCCCAGTTTACCGGCCGGCTGGGATTTATCGTAGCCTGTATTGGCTCTGCGGTCGGTATGGGAAATATCTGGATGTTCCCGTATCGGGCGGGAACTTTTGGCGGAGCCGCGTTCCTGATCCCGTATTTCATTTTTGTGATCCTGCTTGGATTTTCTGGCGTGATCGGGGAAATGGCGTTTGGCCGGGGAATGGGGACAGGCCCTATGGGCGCTTTTGCCGGGGCGATGGAACTGCGGTTTGGCCAGAAGGGGAGAAAGTATGGGAAATTAGTGGGTCTGATACCGGTCTTGGGGTCTTTGGGCATTGCCATCGGTTATTCCGTTGTGGTAGGATGGTTCTTAAAATATCTTTGGAGCGCCGTGACCGGAAGTCTGACTCAAGTGAATGATATGGGGGCTTATTTTGGAGAACTGGCAGTAGATTTTGGAAGTGTCGGATGGCAGATGCTGGGGCTTGCGCTTACGTTCCTTATTATGCTCCTTGGAGTGGCGAAAGGGATCGAGAAGATGAATAAGGTAATGATGCCGGCTTTTTTTGTCTTGTTTCTGGTATTATTTATCCGTGTGATCACACTTCCCGGAGCGACCGAGGGATTCCGGTATATGTTTGTTCCCAAATGGGACCAGCTTGGAAATGTCAAGACCTGGGTGTACGCGCTGGGGCAGGCATTTTTCTCTCTTTCCGTGGCAGGCTCCGGGACGATTGTTTATGGCAGTTACCTGAAAAAAGATATTGACGTGGTAGGCTGTGCCAGAAATGTGGCGTTTTTTGATACCTGCGCGGCTATTCTCGCAGGGATGGTCGTGATTCCCGCGGTATTTGCTTTTGGCCTTGATGTGGGCAGCGGCCCGCCGCTGATGTTCATCACTCTTCCGGTGGTATTCCAGCAGCTTCCTATGGGGAATTTATTTGCGGTGATCTTCTTTGTGGCGGCGCTATTCGCGGCTGTGACTTCGCTGATGAATCTATTTGAGACACCCATCGAGGCGCTGCAGGGCGAATTGAAGCTTTCCCGGAAAACGGCGGTAGGGATCGTGGCCCTGATCGCCGCGTTGGTGGGAATTTTTATCGAAAGCGGCGATGCGGTGGGCGCATGGATGGACGCGGTTTCCATTTATATCATTCCGCTGGGGGCATTGATCGCCGGGATCATGTTTTTCTGGATCTGCCCGAAAGGCTACGCCAAAGCCCAGGTTGAGGTTGGAAGAGATAAGCCTCTCGGGAAATGGTTTGAGCCGGTGACAAAGTATCTGTTTGTAGGGATCACGTTTATCGTTTATATCTTGGGGATCTTTTTCGGAGGAATCGGCTAGGAGCCGACCTTGCGGGCCCGGAAGATTTGCACTATAATAGCGTTGCGGCGGAAAATAAGTCAACAGAGAAAAAGGAGCGAAAAGCGTATGCTTGAAGTGAAGAATCTGACATTCAAAGTGAATGAAAACGGAATAGAGAGAAGTATCGTAAAGGATATCAGTTTCCAGGCAAAAGACGGAGAGATGCTGGTCATCACCGGGCCGAATGGAGGCGGAAAATCAACACTCGCAAAAGTCCTGATGGGAATCGAGGCGGCGGATGCGGGCCAGATCCTGCTGGACGGGGAAGATATCACAGATTATGATATCAACCACAGAGCCCAGGCCGGGATAGGATTTGCCTTTCAGCAGCCGCCCAGATTTAAAGGGATGACGGTGATCAAGCTGCTGTCTCTGGCGGCAGGCCGGGAATTGACAGAGCCGGAATGCTGCAAGCTGCTGAGCAGCGTGGGCCTGTGCGCCAAAGAGTATATCACCAGGGAAATTGACGGAACTCTTTCCGGAGGAGAGATGAAGCGGCTGGAGATCGCCACAGTCCTGGCGAAGCCCCACAAGCTTTGTATCTTTGACGAGCCGGAGGCAGGGATTGACCTGTGGAGTTTTTCTATGCTGATCCAGCAGTTTGAGAAGATCCATAAGAGAAAGGAAGAATGTCTTATCCTGATCTCCCACCAGGAGCGGATCATACGGATGGCAGACCGGATCATGGTCATCGAGGACGGGAAGATCGCTTCCCTTGGCGACAGAGACCAAATCCTTCCATCCCTTTTGGACAGCAGTGATTCCTGTGTATGTTTGGAGCGGGAAGACTAAGATAGAGCCGTAAGAGCGAAGGCGAGAGAAAGGAGTATGGTTATGGCAGAATTAGATCAGGTGACAAAGCAGATCCTTGCGCAGATTGACGGCGTTGGATTTGAGCAGAAAGGCGCGTTTAATCTCCGTCACAATGGAACCGCCTTATGCCATGGAGATACTGAGCATATCAAGATAAAGAGGAAAACGGACAAGCAGGGGATAGACGTTTATATTGACGGAAATACAAAAGGGGAACAGGTGCATATCCCGGTTGTTGTAAACGCGTCTGGGATGACGGATATTGTGTACAATGATTTCTATATCGGGGAAGGAGCGGATGTGACGATCGTAGCCGGATGCGGGATTCACAACAGCGGCTGCAATGAGAGCCGTCATGATGGAATCCACGCGTTCCATGTGGCGAAAGGAGCCAATGTCCGCTATGAAGAAAAACATTATGGAGAGGGAGAAGGGACTGGGGCGAGAATCCTGAACCCGGTAACCAAGATCTATATGGAAGAGGATTCTGTATTTACGCTGGACACGGTGCAGATCAAAGGAGTTGATTCTACTAAGCGGGAGACTGAGGTCGTTCTGGGAGCGGGGGCAAAATTATACGTACTTGAAAAGCTGATGACTCATGATGCCCAGACAGCAGAGTCGAATATGGAAGTCCAGATGAATGGAGAAGACAGTACAGCCCAGATTATTTCCCGTTCTGTAGCAAAAGGCACGTCCAAACAGGTGTTTCATCCCAAAGCTGTAGGAAATGCCAAATGCCATGCTCATATTCAGTGTGATTCGATCATTATGGATCAGGCAGAGGTATGTTCGATCCCGGAGATTGACGCAAAACACGTGGACGCCGGAATCATCCATGAAGCGGCCATCGGCAGGATCAACGATGAGCAGGTGACGAAGCTGCGGACGCTGGGTATGACGGCAGAGGAAGCCGAAGGAGTGATCATCGAGAATTTCCTGAATTAGACGTTTAAGACATACGGAGATAGACTTGCTTATGAAAAAAATGAGAAAAAGGATGAGGGTGATGGGAAAAGCCCTCAAGATGGAGCTGCGGGAGCATAAAAGTTCTTTTATGGTTTATGTGACTTTAAGGGCGCTGGTAATCCTAATGATGATCTTGCAGATTTTCAACCGCAATTTTGAAAATGTATTCTTATGTATCTTGACACTGGTACTTTTGGTCATGCCAAGTCTGATACAGGTCAATCTCAAGATTGAACTGCCGACAGCACTGGAGATCATTATCCTGCTTTTTATCTTTGCGGCGGAGATCTTAGGAGAAATCCAGGCTTATTATCTTAAGGTTCCTGTATGGGATACTGTGCTGCATACACTGAACGGTTTCCTGATGGCGGCCATAGGGATTGCTCTTGTGGATATCCTGAACCGCCATAAAAAGTTTTCCATCCAGCTTTCGCCGGCCTTTGTGGCAATCGTTGCTTTCTGCTTTTCCATGACGATCGGCGTGATCTGGGAGTTCTTTGAATTTGGAATGGATCAGATCTTCCATTTCGATATGCAGAAAGATACCGTAGTACACGCAATCTATTCTGTGGCGCTGGATCCATCCAAGACGAACCAGGTAGTGGCGATTGAAGGGATCAACGATACGGTCGTGAACGGGACCGCGCTGGGACTGGGCGGTTATCTGGACATTGGCCTCCTGGATACAATGGAAGATCTGATGGTAAATTTTGCGGGGGCGTTGGTATTTTCGGTCATCGGCTATTTCTACGTGAAAAATCGCGGGAAAGGTTCCTTTGCGCGCAGGTTTATCCCGCGGTTAAAGTCCAGGGACGCAGATTTTCTGAAAAAAGCCCAGGCAGAAGAAGCCGGCGCAGTTTCCAAGAAACAGCCTGGCGATAATGAAGCGGATTAAGGCACAAAGCGGCGCAGTTTGCTCATGATGCGCTCCCCGATGGTAACATTCTTGACAGTCGGGGAAGAGGGATGAGCTGCTGCGTGCTTTTTTTTGCCCTTCTTAGGTTCTGATTTCTCCGCGGGGAAACCTTCTTCTGCCATCCGTCTTTGGATCTCCTGCTCGTGAGCGGCGATCCGATCAGCAGAAATGTGACCGGTACGGTTTTCTTCTACATAATCAATGGTTTCTTCATCGTCTAGTTCTGAAAGACGGGACAGGACGTCTTTGTAGTCATCGGAAAGTCCTTCTGTACTGATTTCGGGAAGGTCGCCCTCGTAGATCACTTCAAAATCATCGGGGAAAAAGTCTTCTTTTTCTTCTTTATCTCTATCTATATCTATACGCATGATTAAAATCCTCCTAATAATATCTTACCTGACACCAGTCTATTCTAGTAGTTTTTTCCCAAACACTCAAGTGGGGACACAAAATGTTCACGAAGAAATAAGGTTTTCTAAAGAAATAGAAATCTTTTACATGTTTCGTGTCTTCCAGACAGCCCGGATAACATAAAGCGCAAGAAGCAGGATCCAGGAAAAGGCTTCGGCGTAAGCGATCACCATATTCGCGAATATGGAAACCAAGCTGTAAGACAGGAAGATGCGAAGGAGCAGAGCCAAAATCCCGGCAGCGCTGGAATAAGTCACATCTCCAATTCCCTCCAAGTAGCCGCGGACGGACATGGCAAGGCCATAGATAACATAGAAACTGGCAATCCTTATGAAGAAATCTGATCCAATATGGACAGCTTCAGCTCCGGCGCCAAAAAGCGCGATCAGATGTCCGCCTGTGGGGATGACAAGGAGGGTCAGGAGCAGAGAAATGACAGCCATGACTGCCGTGCCGGCTTTACAGATACTGCGTGTACGGCAGTGATTTCCCGCGCCATAGCTCTGCGCAACCAGCGTAGAGATGCCTGAGCCCAGATTGATGATCGGGAGGAGAACGATGGTGTCGATACGGTAGGCGGTAGTGATCGCGGCTACCGTTTGAGTACCAAAACCATTCATAAAGTTCTGGAGGATCAGGCTTCCCAGAGAACTGACACTGGATTGGATCATAGGGGGGAGGCCAAAGTGGACGCCCTGCCGCAGGATAGACCAGGAGATCGTGGCCCGCCCTGGATAAAAACGCAGGAGCGGGTGCTTCCGGACGCTGTAAAGGATGAGGAAGAGCGTCATGGCAGCCTGGGAGACAACGGTGGCCAGCGCGGCGCCTGCCACATTCCATCTAAACAGCGCTACGAAAAGGATATCCAGCGCCACGTTGGTGATGGAAGAGACAAGGACCGCATAGAAGGGAGCCTTACTGTCGCCGATGCCGCGCAGAGCGGCAGAGTATACATTATACACGGCGAGAAAGGGGATCCCTATCAGGACGATCCGAAGGTAATCAGCCGCAAGAGCGAACGTATCTTCCGTAGTGCGGAGCAGCTGCAGCAGCGGATTGGTCAGTAAGATTCCGGCGCCAGCCAATGCAAGGAAGACAATGCCTAAAAGAAGACAAAAGCTGGATAAAATCTTAGGAATATCCTGAGTCTGACCGCTGCCAAATCGCTGCGCAAATAAAATGGAGAGCCCCAGCGTAAATCCCGTGATCGCCATGACATAGAAATTAATCGTTGTTGTGGTAGAACCGACAGCCGCCAAGGCCAGTTCCCCCTCTACATTTCCGACGATAAAAGCATCCGCCCAATTATAAAGCTGCTGAAGGACACCGCTTAAGATCAGCGGAAGACTAAAACGGATCAGCTGTGCCGCTGTATCCCGAAAACGCTCCTGGCCTTTTGATCGTGTCATAAATAAACTCACTCCTTCAATAAAAACGTACGCAAGATGGCCTCTTTTTTAATCAGAAGAATAAGAAAACCCTTGAAAAACCAGTGTTTTCAAGGGTTTTTGAAGAAATAAAAAATGCGGAGAAAGGGACTTGAACCCTCACAGGATTGCTCCCACTAGAACCTGAATCTAGCGCGTCTGCCATTCCGCCATCTCCGCTCGCAAGGACTATAATATCATAAAAGCAGACGTTTGGCAAATACTTTTTTTATTTTTTTTAAAATTTATTGGCCGCAGGAATGAAGATGGTCTGTGACGATCATTTTCGTACTTCTATTCCGTTGACCTCCAAGTGGTCATCCACTGCGATCACCAGACAGCGCCGGCCATCAATTTCCCGGATTTCCACCAAGTCGGACCGTTCAGGATTGACTTTGACGACCACATCGGGAGTCTCCACCTGAAAGGTACGCATACTGGCGATATTGGAGGCGAGCAGTGTCTGTTTCTCTCCCACTGCCTCTTCAAATTCCCGGTCGAAGGTTTGGAGTTTTTCTTCCGGGGTCCCGCTTTGTGCCAGCAGGCGTCTGACGTCTGGTTTGGACAACTCCAGAGGTTCGGGTGTTTCCTTGGCTTCTTCCAGCATCTCGTTGAGGGTCTCGTGGATATTGCGGACTACCTCGTACTCGCAATCTTCTCCAAGTGTGTCCTGGATGATGGACTGGAAGGTGCTCTTTTGATCTTTGGCTGTCAGCGGGACTGTACTGCCAAGGACATTGGTGATGAAATCAGGCTGCAATTCCTCCGGTTTTTTGGAATAGTAGAGAACATTGTGGATATTAGAAGTCCGGTCCTGGAAGGCGGGAAACAGGAATCCCTTCACCGGATCTTCCACCAGCCAGTCACGGATGCGGTCTTCGATGTGGTTGGTCTGGGCGTTGTAGCTCAGCCCGGCTTTGCTTAGATTTACCGGGCAGATACTGCACAAGATATGCTCGTAGACCGTATCGGAGGCATCGAACATCTCCAGGCCATCGGAGGTTTTGCCAGGTACATCGTATACGGCATGGATCAGGATAATGTAGTAATTTTCAGCGTGATCATAATGTTCGATTACCTTGTCATAGAATTCTTCGGTCAAAAGATCGTCTTCCAGCCGGCTGTCGCGTAGTTTCAGGAGAAATTCCTGAGTGCCGCCGGGCGCCTCCTGCTCCAGAGGGAATTCCATATTGATCAGATTTTTACCCAATGTGCCGGAGAGAGTATGCTTGAAAATATCGAAATACTTAAAGGCCTCCTCCTCTGGAAGAGACAGGAAAGCCTGTTTGAACTCCATTTTTTTCTCTTTTTCATGGTCAACATAACAGCCGCAGATGCGGGTGATCGCGCAGTTGTCTGGAGAAAACTGCCTGCGGATCTCTAATACTTCCTTTTTATTCATGATCGGTCCTTTCCTAACATAGAACAGTTGCAGATTTTCCCGGAGCCGGAAGGTCTCCTGGGTGTAGGAGATAAGTATAACAAAAATAAAGCCGGGAGACAACATGGGGAATTTATCTCAGGCTGTCAGAGGGAAATGCATCTGAGAAGATGCATCCAGTCCCAGCTTTTTCGTTGTAATATATCGGGAATCCCGGTATAATGGTTTTAGATACCTGTCAAAATATGAAAAGAGAGGAAGAAAACATGGGAAACATTTTTGACATTTTGGGACCTGTGATGGTAGGGCCATCCAGCTCCCACACAGCGGGCGCCGCGCGGATTGGATTGATTGCCAGGCAGCTTTTTGGCAGGAGACCGGATAAAGCAGTCGTCTATCTGCACGGATCCTTTGCGGCGACCGGAAAAGGACACGGAACCGATAAGGCGCTGATCGCGGGACTTCTGGGAATGAAGCCGGACGACTTAAGGATTCCGGACAGCTTTGAGATCGCGAAGCAGGAAGGGATGGAATTTACCATTGAGCCTAAAGATATTCGGGACGCTCATCCTAATACAGCGCAGATCATCATGGAGGCGGAAGGGGTAAAACCTATGAAGATCCAGGCGTTTTCCATCGGCGGCGGCAGGATCCGGGTCAGCAAGATGGATGGGATCGACGTGAATTTCAGCGGTGAGAGCAATACGCTGATCGTTCGCAACGAGGACCGGCCGGGAAGGATCACGGAGGTTTCCGCCGCGCTGAGCAGGGAGGATATCAATATCGCGACTATGCAGGTGTTCCGGGATAAGAGAGGCGGATTCGCGGTCATGGTAGTGGAGACAGATCAGGTAGTGCCGGAAGAAGCGATCGAAGAATTGGAAAGTAAAGATGGAATCATTAAAGTAACATTTCTGAATGTAAACGGGTAATTTAAGAAAGAAGTGGAGGATATAAGATCGTATGTCGTATCAGTCAATGGAAGAGGCGTATGAAAGATGTAAAAAAGAGGGGATCGACTTCTGGAAAGCGATACAGCTGGAAGACGCGCAGGAGCGAGATGTGCCTTTGGAGGATTCCTGGAAGGAAATGAAGCGTATGTGGCAGG
>OGYF01000864.1_pt1 | contig 28669 bp, 26 predicted proteins | sample 1576451 | NCBI WGS metagenome assembly OGYF01 (sample SAMEA3541505, study PRJEB24748) | human gut metagenome | biome: human gut; feature: human-associated habitat; material: faeces | place: China | collected 2012
GCAAATATTTGAAGATGGCTTCCGCCATGGGGCTGCGGCATACGTTGCCGTGGCAAACGAATAAAACGCGGATCACAATGCATCCTCCCTTCATATTCTCAGCAGTCCCACCAAAGTCATACCGGCTGAAACAACACATTGCCGCCCGCACGAACCAATGTTGCAAGCATCACGGCAATTCTTTTCTTCATTGGTTTCAATCCTTCTTTACTTTGAAACGCCGTTACATTGTACTGCCACTCTCCTGCTGCTCATATGCAAGCATCGTCGCCTCGATGGAATCCACCACACTGCAAATATGATATTTTAGCGCAAACAGTACATCCGAATCATTCGGATATGCTTCCTTTGCCTTCCTGAGCAGCGGCAAAACATAGTGCCGCGTCTCCTCAATATAGGCAATCAGCTTTTCCTTTGAAAATGTGCCCGCCATGCTGGAAACATTGTGGCACCGGTCAATCAGCTTGCATAGCGTTGCCGCACGGCTCTCCAGCATCATGTTGTAGTATCTGACCTTTGCGGTTTCCTTGGTTTCTCCTTCCATCACGGAAAAGGTCATCAATTCTACCGCATGCCTGACTTCGGCATTGACCGGCAGTTCAAGAAATGCCACGCCGCAGTCCTCACAGACGTCATGTAGAAGAATCGTCGCGATTACTTCATCCTCCCGTATCCCCATGCTCAACGCATTGCATGCCATGGTTAACGGATGAATGATGTAGGGTGCGCCCTCCTTGCGTTTCTGTCCCTCATGCTTTGCCCGGGCAAAGGACAAGGCACGGAGGGTCTGTTCCATCCGGACGCCCGAAGCATATCCCTTGATATAGGTATACATCTTCTTGGAATCAAATTCTCCCGTTTTGTTCATCTTCCATCCCCTCCCTTTGGGCCGGCCGTGCGACTCGGGTTGTACTTTCGTCGGCGTCAATAGCGGATATTCCGTCCTTTTCATCCGCCAGAAGCTGCGAAAAATCGCAAAGCTGTTTCTCGCTTTTCTTCTCGATCCTCTGATAATCCTCAGTCGGCCAAATCTCAAAGCCGTCTCCTAGGCCCACCAGCGTCACGGTATCCTGACGGGTCCTTTTCATATGCTGCAAAAGGATATCCGGCATGCGAAAGAATCTGCCATGCTGACCCAATGCTGCCGCACTTGTCAAAACCTCTCTGTCATCCAAACCGTCTTCTGACTTTTCCTCCGTTCCTGGCCTTCGGCATTGCAGCACAACGCTGCCTTCCGACTGGTATGCCGTCCAATGCCATTTTCCCGCCCTCCAGCATTTCGGGATAGCGATAAAACCCGCCCGGATCTTTTTATCAAAACAGCCCAGCATTTGCTCACCTGCTTTCCTGTTGTTTGCGAAACGACGCGCTCATTTTCTGATCCCGTTTATGCTGTAGAGAGAGAAAGGTGTAGCAAACCGCCCCTGCTGATCGATAATAGCACTGAGCTTAGTCTCGCTGTCGGACGTGCCGCCAAACCCGTCTTCATCCTGCCAGAACATTTGTCCATCGGGCTGGATCTCCCAAATCATCTGATAACGGCCATCCTCCATTTTGAGAAAATCCACACCGAATGAATTATGGGGCATCAGGCTCCCTTCACCCAGCATTTTGCGGATCTCCTCCTCGTTTTCAACTCCGGGAAAGTTTTGTATGATCCGCTTCTCATTGATGATCGTCGTTCTGTGCCCGGTCTTCTCGTCAACGAATTCCACGACCGGATCATTCGGCATGATGCCAAACATGGGATCTCCAGATGCGTCCCACTGGGTAAACGGATAGGTTTGCGGAATCCTCGGTTGGGACAATACCTTACGGAGCTCCTTTTCACGGGTAATCTCCCTCAGTATATCGCTTAGGGACGGGCTCCAGTTATTATGCAAGCTTTCCATTCGTTGCGCCAGCTTTACGGAGCGTTCGTCGCTCGGATTGGCCGCGTCATCGGATGCTGCCACGTAGGGATAGGGATTCCACCCGACAACGCTTGACAGCTGCTCATCTACCTGTTTGCATACGGATTCCCAGTACGCTTTGTTAACCCTGGATGTCGTCATCATAGCGATACCGAGCAGCGCCATTGCAAGTACGCTTCCCAGCAATAAAGGAAGCAGGTTCTGATAGATGAACATTCCGACAGTCCCGATAGCTAGCGAGACACACATCATGGCAAACAGCGCTTTTTCCGCTATCGATGTCTTTCTCTCGCGACTGCTCCAGACCTGCTTTGCGCCGCACTTCCGGCAGACACCCTTAATGCCCGGCACTCCATACTCTGTACGCTGATTGACACCGCTTTTGATATTCTGAAAAAGCCGCTGGGCCAGCTCGGCGGCCTCGGTCTGCACATCCGCCCTTGCTTCGGTTTCTCCCGCTTCGATGTTGAACCATCCGCACGACTGGCAATGATAGCCGCACAGGTACTGTTTTTTCACTGTCACGGACATTTTGCAGCACCTCCCGAAGCATGTTTTGGCTGATTGCTTTTCCCCCGTGTTCAGCATTCATCCAGCACTGCATCCAACTTGGAAACACCATTCTTTTGCATATTGGATTGCCTTTTATTCCTCAACTGTTAAGCCATTCAAGGACGGATCATATGAAAAAGCAGAGATCACATTGCCACAAAACGATTGAGCGTTCCCATCGGATCAGGTTTCGGTATCGCCACGGTACAAATATACGATTTTCTGTGTTATGCAAGGGCGTTCCTGTTTGGCTGTGATCTTTTTCCAGCTTCGAAGTTTTTTGCGCTTCTGATTCTCTCTTTACAGGGCCTGGACGAGAGTGGATTCCGCCTCTGTATTCTCCTCAAAGTACACGACAATGAATACGGTATGTTCATCAAAACCCAGCGCCATGACCCTTCTCAGCTTGCGTTCAGGATATGTTTCGCACCAGTGCTCCGCATATTTTTCGCTTTCCATAGCATCTGCGTTCTCAAAGACTTCGGTTGCAATTTGGTATCGGTGCGTCTGTCCTGATTCGGCTTTCTCGCATACCAGCGTGCAGCTATCAAAGCCATAGCGATAGGCAGCCTCCACGACCACGTTATCTTGCATGCGCCGCGTCACGGCCACATAACCATCAAGCGCATCTATATCCACATCCGTCAAGTCCATAACCGCCAGCATGCGATTGATCTGCTCAAGATCCCGCTCGTCCCGGTCATGAAAAGAAAACTCCATCGTAATGACGCTGCTCATGGGTTCCGGCGTTGCTTCCGGGCCATTTTCCAGCCATTTGTCCAGTGTGTTGACCTTCTCCAAATCAATTTCCAAGGGCGTTTCCGAGAAGGAACTCAGGATTCCAAACGCATACAGACTCAACGTTTCATCTATGTCCTCATTCACATCCGTGAAGCTCATCTGCATACGATAGGACACTTGATCGGATGTAAGCACCTCTGTATAGATTTCAAAATCGCCATCAAATTGGGTGGTATTGGTGCCCATTACAGCAGGTAGGTCATTGATCGTAACAAATATCACCTTGGCGCAATGCGCTTGAAGTTCCTCAGCAATTGTGTCAACGGTATCCCTGTTTCCTTCCCTGGAAATCACAATCCGCAGGTTGGTGCCTTGTTCATCCGTATCCGAGTAGGATGCCAGAATCCCGTCGGCACGCATCTCATCCGTGATCTCCGCTTGGGGAAGTTCCGCGGGCATATAGAAATAGACGGCATCATCAAAGCTGACCCATTCGCCTTCGTACGGCAGTCCGTATTCCGTGTAGAACATCTCAAAAGTCAATTCTTCAACGCCGCTGTTGCCTTCAGCCAAAGCTCCCCCGCTCACCAACAACAAGACCATCAACAACATCGCAAAATACTTTTTCATGCTCATTCTCCTCCATTTCTTATAAATGCCGTCAAAAAGGAAATTCACCATCTTCGACTTCTTCAAAGCCATCTGAATGAGGTGAACGCCCGGAATGATTCCCATGCGGCGGATTCTCATCGGGGATACACCAGGGCCAGAAGTCATCGTCCTCGTCATCCATATTCCAGGGAGCATAAGATTCACAGAATTCATCATCCTCTGCATCATCGCAGCGGCTAACGCAGGACATCTGCCAAGTGGAAGCGATGCGTTGGGCATCCTCTTCAGACCGACAATCCCTATACAGGTCTTCCGCCATCGTGGTCAAAAGATCCATCAGTTCAAGATTTTTCAGATACTTTTCCGGAATGCCCTTTAAGCCCAGATAAGCCCCCAGAATGTTGCCGGTGATCGCTCCCGTCGAATCGCTGTCCCCGTCGTGATTCACAGCGGTGACAATCGCTTTTTCAAAGTCATGCTCGTACTTCAACGCGCAGTACAACGCAATATATAGCGCCTCATCGCCTACCCAGCCTTCTCCCAGCTGACGGATCGCCGCTAGATCGCTCGTGGACGTTCTGGCCAGCGCCATGGTCCGATCGACGCCTTCCAGGAATTCTTGCAGATGGGCTGCCCCTGCGAATTGTTCCTTGATGGATGCTTTCATGTCCAGCACCGCATCCGTCAGCGTCATATGGAGATCATGGGAAACCCGACCGACGATATGAACCAGCGCCGCGGCAGGGATATAGCCCAGATCATGTCCGTGTGTCAGAGCAACGGCCTCTGCGCCCAGCCGGTCAACCTTCGCCTGTTCCTCCCGGAGCACATTAAAGTACAGGCCGATGGGCGCCACGCGCATCACGCCGCCGCATCCCTTGCTGTTGTTAATCGGCTTTTCAATGCTGCCCAGCTTTTCCTGACTCAGCGCACTCATGCAAGTCATTCCCGGTGCCCTGGATTCTCTCAGACCCGTTACCATGATGAACCGTGAATAGTGGTCCAACGCTGGCATTGGGTTCGCCCGCGTCTGGATCGCGTACCATTCCCGATAGGCGTTTTCCAGCTGTTTGATATAGGCACGATCAGTGCCTTCCGCCTTCTCAGCCGTCCGGCCACATAGCACGCCATACGCTGTAAAGAGCGTCATCTGCGTATCATCTGAAACCAACGCCCATCCATCGGACAGCTCATAGTCGGTAATCCCGCGCTGGCCATAACGGCTAAAAATTGATGCCGCGCTTATGAATTCTACCGGATAGCCCAGCGCATCCCCCACCGCACCGCCAATTAGACAGCCTTTGTATTTGTCCAGATCCTTCATCAGCTTGTCCCTCCCATGTTCCACCATCCAGTGCAGCGCCATGTCTAACGACACGCGCCGATCACAATATGAAAATTCATTGGGTCAATTGACTCCGCAGCGTACTGTCAACGCCTTCCTGTGTTTGTATAGATTGTATCATATCGATAATGGCCTCTTGCAATCCACTTTCCGCTCGGCAGGCAACACACCCTGGTTTTCGCTCCGGATACATTCAGCGACGGATAGCATATTGCGCCATCCGCCCATTCCCGATCCACAAGCGGTTCTTGCCTGCAGGGCAGGGTAGGCGTGATGCTGGAATCATTCAGATAAAGATTGCCATGCACGGCATCGTATTCTACGCAACCTCTCCCCTCGTTGAGCGAGAGCTACGTATGTCCCGACAGAAAGAGCACCTTTCCCGCATCTTCCACGATCTGCTAAGGTCAAGCATCCCTGACCAGATATGGCGCGTCGCGCTCGCTGCGCAACGTGTTGTGTGCGGTTAACGGCGCGTGACACAGCACGATACACTGCCACGCGTCCTTGCTCAGCTGCTTCTTCCTCCAATCCAGTTGCTTTCCCTCTAGAAAAGTAAATCTGCACCAGTGCGAAACTACATTAAGTCCGAAGATTTCCGTATCTCGGAACACAGCGCGATATACGCCGCTTTCATCCAGCGCAATGCGTATGTATTGATAAGTTATCAGTTAATCCTCGCATTTGCGAAGTTCATCAGTCAACTTCTCAAGCCTGTACTTCCAACTACGCGCACTTCTCTCATACCCCCCGATTGCATTAATCTGTGTTGGATCATCTTGCATCAAAGCAGCATATCTCCTCATGTTGTAGTCATATTTGCATTTCGCCTCATGTATATCAAGTTCGATACTTCTGCGACTTCGACTTTCTGGGTTACAAGCTTCTGCGATTGGCAATATAGCATCTACATCTTTTTTAGAGAGCAATTCTGTGTCAGTAAGTATAGTGTCCGGCAAATCTTCTGGCAGCAACTCCTCGCTGTCGATCTCTACAACTTCTTCAACATCCTGTGTCACATAAAGAAGTTCTTGATTTACCCCTTCAGCATTCATGGCTCCAAACTTGTTGTCCATTTTGTTTTCTCCTTTCCGATGAATTGTATATACAAATTAGATTTATTGTTCGAGTACATAACGAATTTCATCAAGTTTTTTCAAAATCTGTTGCTCAACAGATTTATGAATTTGATGGGATATATTCTGCGCATTACTGCCACTTGCAATGCTGCCATATATCTTCGTTCGAATCTCGCTGCGCTTTTTGTTAATCGAGTTCTTGATTATGCTTTCAGGGACAGCCTTTCGACAGAAATCCGGAATGTTTGCTCCAGATATACCACTAATCACTTGTTCCTTAACACTTTCCCAACCCTTTATTATGAGCTTGAATACCGCTACACCCGCAATACCCGCAAGAATAATGAGCCCTCCGGGAATGAACGCAATAATCTCAGCAATAAGAGCTGCTAAGCCAGGAAGGAAAAGGGCAATAATTTCAAGAACGATGATCAGGGCGCTAGTAGACAGCGATGCTGCAATAATCCCCGCCACCACTCCAACAATTGCTCCAACAACATCGTATGTGGTGCTTAGGAGATCCCCACCATCAACACGAACGGAAGGCGTTTTCATAACATTCAATTCCTCGAGCTTGAAACCCTTCACATTGTACTTGCTACAGATATTTTCAAGTGCCTTTGCAACCGATGTACCTAGCTTCTCAGTACACCAATTTCTGATGGCACTTTGCATCTTAGCATTAGATTGGATTCTCCTTGAAAAATCATTACCCGCACACGCTGCTGCTATCTTGTTCGTTGTAATATTCAGAGTGCTATAGCCCGAATAGCCATTACGCCATTTCAGCATTTCCGGAATGATCAATTCATCACACATGATATCAGTAATATCACCGCTTATGGCTTCAGCCAGAGAAGGTACTTCCGCGCGAATGAGCGTCGGTAGCTTCTTCCGTAAGAAATCCTCAACATCATAGTTAAACGCAGCAGACATGTCATTCCGCTTTGCTGCTTGTGCCAATCCGCGGGAAATAATATTTGTAGCATTACTTGCGTTCATAAACGCAACCTTCGGAAACAGTTCATTGCAGATTCTCTGCGTTTCTGGCAGTAGTGACCCGCCACCGGTAGCAATGACCAATTCAGGATTAATACCCTTGCTGGCAAGCATTTTCTGTTCTGAACGTAGGTACTGTATCAATACCTCTCTCCAGCTCAAAGTACCAAAAGCCAGCAGTTCTTCTTCAGGAATCAGATGGAACTGGTGTACAACCGCAGCTAGAGGCACATTCATGCGCTTATCAAACTCTTCCCTCGTGAACCGAACTGCACGATCTGGCAAAAAATCCACATAAATCTGCGTAGTAGTTTGCTCAGTAAGTTCCTCTTTTGCTTTGCAGGCTGCAAGCAATAGTAAAGATGTTGCGACTCCCTGATTGCGCCTATCAATATCTTTCATATGGCGCAATTCCTCATTTGTCAGACGTTTTAAGAAATAGTCTGCAATCAAGCAGTCTGCCAAACGCCCCCCAAAGAAGTTGTGACCTGAATTATACAACGTGTTTCGAGCACCGATTGTGAGCGCAGTCACATTGACTGTCGAGGAGCCAAAGTCCAACACCAGAACTTTGGTTTGCTGATTGATTCCTAGCTTCTCCTTCGCCGTCCGCGCATATATCAAGGCCGCTGTACTTTCGCGTTCCAACAAAACCCTAACTGGTTTTCCATATAGCCTCTCCAGGAGCTTCGAATCACCTAGTACGCTATCCTTGAGTATCTTCTGCATTAGTTGAGTATCTCTTTCGTCCCAATTAGTCGGATACCCAATGTTGATAGTAATGTTTTCACAACCTATCGCCAAGTCACGAATAGTCTTACTCGTGGGAGCTTGAGTCAGTGTCAATTCAAGCATTTTCAAAACGCCCTGTTTATAATATGCTATTTTAGGAGAGGTTTCCGGCACAGAAGACGGCTTTACCTTAAAATGAACCAGTACCTGCTTCAATTTAGAGGAATCAAAGGATGCATCGCCTCTCAGAAGTCTAAACTCACCGCTTAGCGTCTGACCAATTGCCGAAAGAATTGGCATATTGCCTCTTTGTCCTGGCAGTGCAACAGGTATATTTGTATCAACATCCCACTTTACAGCATCCAAAGAATATGTACGATCCCCCAAATCGATGCCAAGGTACAACTTATTATTCATATGTATTTTCCCCTTACACCCCTAGCAGGTCGCCATGATATTAGCAATAACATCACGGCGTCTAACTTTGTCTTTTCCATCTATAGCTATACACATCACTTAATTCCGCTTTGAATAATCGGCAGGGCTTTTTCAGGTTCTCGCAGCAACCAATCCAACGTTAACAGTGCGGCGATAAAGTTCATTTTGGAACTAGAACACAGAGTATCGATAGAATAGCCATAAAACATTGTCGAATCACATTCGATGCCTTCACAAATCCAACGTTCAAGCAGAGGAACTAGTTCAGGCTGAAGCTTGCATAAATCATCAGCGAGCATATCAGCTTCATGAGATGTATATCCCAAACGCTCCATTAACAGCTCATTTATATTCACCTTCATTGCCTCCTATCGATAGTATAGATTCGCACGTGTATCTGCTGCAAAGACACGCGCATCCAACTCCACGGGCTGCATGCTGTACCTTTGAAAACCGAAGCGGTCACAAGAAAGGTATCCTGTCTCCAGAATATTCATGCGCCAAGAATTATACAACTCGTCATTGGGTTCTGTACGCCGAACATATAGATTACTCCATTGATAGGCGTGACGTCCTTCATGTAATATCGTGTCAGTACATTCACGCAAACTTGTCAAGCTATCCTGTTTGAGCAAATGTACGTTCATTTCAATCTGCCTACTTGCCCAATTCATTTGACCCTGCGTCATTACACCTTGCCGATCAGGGCCACCGAGATCTACTGCTACAACTTGCAGAGGATCACGACCACTCAACGAAGCAGCTTTGTTCTCAATAGACTGCAAGGCTTCCAGGCGCTCATCCAATGTCAACTTTTCCCAATTGTCATACTTAAGAGCATCCATGTTTTCTAGGTAACTTGACATCTCACGTATCTGTTCCGCCTGTGCCAGACCTTCACAGCGACGAATATCTATGAGTTCTAATGCGGGCTGCATATCAACAGCTTCCAAGTTGGCAGAACCAAAGCCCGTCATCCCTCCCGTCATTATCATGCCCTCAGTTCCTCCTTTGTACTTGATGAGATGATTATACGATATTTCAAGTACTATTTAGCTATTTGACAGGATTACTGAATCAAACGTACTTTTTCTCTTCCATGTTAAGTGCGCTCATTTCGAACGGCATCAAACCAACGATCATGAAAACCATCGAATGCATGCTTCCTGCGCTGCTCAATATCCAGCAGTGCTTCAATGAGCGTCAAAACCAATGTACGCTCTGTAAGAATAGGGCTTAATGCTTCTATGGCTTGTTCTGTCCAATCGACCAAATTTGACCGATCTCCCTCATAAGGCTCAATCCCGAGCACTTCTATAGCTTCCACTACCTGACGCCATCCTGAACCCATCTGTGGTGTAATTGCTTTCAAGAGAGTCAGTCTCTGAGCCGAACTGTAGTCAGCATCAGAAGCCCACATCCGAGCTGAATCATAGCAAGTAGTATCTACTTCTACTCGCTTACCAATGGCCGAATAAGGGGTGAGAAGACACTTTAAGTAGTCTTCACGGGTAGCGGTAATTATCGGTTGTTCTACATACTGTGCAGGCTCCACATCAGATGATGGCAATTCCGGCTGGATATGGCAAAGCACAGCTTCCTCCCAGCTAATCTGATGAATAGCACATACTCCTCGATTTAGCCGTGACAATTCAACATACTGTTCTGTTGTAAGGCCCATCGACTTTCCAGTCAGTTCGCAATCATTCATATCAGGTAGCCGGAAAATCAGTTTCGTATTGGTATTTCGTATAACTGAACGATCCAAAAGCCCCGGAGCTTGATCAGCAATGATGAACCCTTGACCAAATCCTCCCAATTCCGCAATACAACGTGAAATCATTTCTATAGATTTATTCCCCATATCCGCCCCTTCGCTAGAAGTAGACTTTGAAGCCAACAATGTATGAGCTTCCTCCAATACAGTTAAATGGCGCAGAATATCACCGAATGGTTTGTCTGTTGCACAGTATTCGAAATGTCTAACAACAACCAGCCCCATAATCAGAGCTTTAACCTCATCCGAATCGGGGCGACTGATATCTAAGATAACACTCTGCTCAAACAGCTTTTCATCGCCCATGTCACCGGAGGAGAAGATACGCTTATAAATGCCTTTATCCAAAGACTGAAGTCGAGCAAGAAGAGAGCCAATATAGTTGCCTTTCACTTCGGCCGAAAATTTACTACTACGTATAATGCTCTCGATTTCCACACACACATCACGAATATGAGGGAAAATGCGTCCATAGGGATTCTCAGACGTATCCAAATTCCATCCACAATGTTCATAAGCATTAAATATTGCTTCTCTCAACACCTGCGGCATAGCAGCATACATTGGCCAGCAAGAGCAGAATATCTCTACCAGTTTTTCCACATGTTCATTTACATCAATTCCATCGCGGAACCAGAATAAATTAAGCTGCAGCGGAAGTGTACCAGGCAAACGCATCGGTGAATAAGTTTTAATTCCTTTAGTATTCCCGAATACTCTCCGGTATTCACCTTTGGCTGGCTCAATGACCATAAACGGAATACCGCGCTTGTATACTTTGTTCAGCAATGTAAACAGCGCCGTAGATTTACCCGTGCCATTTGCACCACCAACGAAAGTATGGCGTGACAGACTGTCTAGGTGAACTGGCACTTGACCAAAAGGAATATCGCCCCCCAAATGATGAATACATCCCATATAAATACTACCATTCTCACCAGCGCTTTGACGCGACACTACATTTCTTCCAAACGGTTCATAGTGTAGCACCGAAAGATTACCGATGGACTTTTGAGGCAGCAAGAAATTATGGGACAATTCGGCTCCGCTGACGGATACAGTAGACTGTACTGGACCTAGAGCAGGATGCTCAAAAACAGGGTGGCTAAACCGTGACAGATACCGTCGCAGTTCTCGTCCTTCGCTGTTGCTCCACGTGTTTATGCCATATGTGCGCGCCATCCGTTCGCCATTCATCATGGACGCATACTGGCTTGCAACCATCATATTGGTACTGGCATCAGCTGAAAGAACATAGGCACACACATTGAACATGCCATAGTTCGCATTGTTATCTATCCAATTCAAGTAGTTGACAATGCGGTCATATAGACCTTTTGCAGTATGATTGGTCAGAGAATACTGTGCTGAAAAGCCTAGATTAGTGGTGAATGTGTGATTTGTTCCCTGCTGGTGAGTTGTTGTCTTATTCTGACTATCTGCCTTTGCCTTGCCAGTCGAATGCGTAGTACTATGCTGATCGCTCTTTGCAAGATCCACTAATTCATCTGGCCTCTCACGCGTGATTTGTCTCAGGCTGTTAATAGCCCAAATTCCCATCATATCGCCATTCAGCAGGGATAGCAACGTTGCAGCTGTTTGAATTGCGTCCTTAACGGGTTCTTTTTTATTCGGATTATCCCGATGAGTTTCATTATCGGAAGTCATATCTGTTTCACTACTATTCTTGTTTATAGTGATCGTTTCACCAATTGCAATCGCATCAGACACTGCCGTGTTAGTGCCATCGGCTATGCTGGATCCTTCCTGCTGTGAAAAAGTAATACTGATAAATTTAGAAAGCTGTGTAGCTAGATTCTCGTACATACTTTTTATTGCAAGTTGATCCGCTTTCTCCATCGGATCACCGATTATTAATAGCGAAAAAGGCTGTTCGCCAGCGGCATCCAGAATGCTTTCTAACCCCCCCAATGGACTACCATTATCACTTTGATGTGCCATGGTTGATATGGAAGTTATACAATTGTAAGAAAAGGCGTTGTCTTCGTATCCACGCATATTAGCGCACAAATCATCGTAGCCAACATCGTTCAATTCCGAACCATGGAAGTTTCCTTGAAAGCTGTTGTAGAGCGTATCCTTCAATGTAGTAATGCTTGTTTTATGTTGCTGATCTTTCACGCCGAAATACACCACAGTCTCTACCGGGTTATAATCAATACGCATTATTAACGTACCACCGCACATGCCTACGGCAGATAGTACATTGCCTAGCTTTTTGCTAAAACTTCGGTTATCCTTCTCATAGGCAAGTCGCGAGATTCTGTACAACCATACTGTATCTGCAATAGTGGAAATATCAGACTCAGTACAGGGATAAGGCTTTAACTGCGTCAATTGTTCGTAATATGGTTTGTCGACATAGGTGCTTATCAGCTCAATGGCCGTCTGTGCCTTGACCATTATGTCATCTATGGCGGTTTCCATACTACGAGTTCTCGTTTCAGTAGGTAGCGGCATAGCTTCTACAGGCGCAGTCTTGATTAACTCGTTCATTGTTCTTCACCTTTCATAACGCACATCGCAGAGTTCGGCGACAGATTATGTATGAGCTTGTCCAACTGATCCTGGTATTGTCTATACCAGCGAAGTTCCGCTAAATTTTTCTCATATTTCATTTCTTGATCAGCTGAAATATCCTCACTTTGGTTGGTGATACGCAGATGCTCATTTTCCTCTCGTAGTGATTCAAAATAGGCATTCAACTGAGACAACTCTCGAGCAAAGCGATGTTGTGCGGCCAATCGTATACCAGTCAATTCTGCCAAACTATACTTTTCAATCAGCCTTTCAATTAACGGATCATTTTCCGTACAAATTGAAACACCAATCCGCTTCCATTCCTCCAAGAGCATGCTTTGTTCTTGAGACGATTGTGCTAATACAACAATACTTTCACAAGGACGCATAAAATGTTCACATAGCTGAGCCATCATTTCCTTCTGTATGACACGAAACAGCCCTGATGGTAATAACACGACTATGCGGCTGTTCATCAACTGCTTTTGATGTGTGCGATAGGCTTCAACGCTGTCTATATGCCAGCAACGCTCAGGAAGTTGCATCTCAAGCAAAGAACACAACTTGCGCTTTAGATAACGGTTTGGAATCTCATCAAGCATTTGCTTTGTCTCACTCAAATCGTAAATGGAATCGCTTAATTCGTATGCGTTTTGAAAAGTCATTTTGATGTTTTTCAATCCGACTAGAGATTGCTGCACATCTTGAAAATCAAGCATTCTTCCTACAAAAGTAATTTCTATATTCCTGCCACGCGAAAGATCACTTAATACCTTACTCAATCCTGGCCAGGCCCCTCTTTGAAACAGCCAGGATTGAATCGGATACCCGCGTACATTTCCCAGCGGCCCAAACAATTCAGAACTAGCAATACCATTAAATCGAAGTGACGCTTTTGGCTCAATCGGTTGATAATCTAGAATTATGTTCATATGCAGCCTCCTAAAAAGCAAGGCTGTTCTGCAAGAGAACAGCCTTGCACAGCTTGTCGAAAAAGTCCGCCTGCGGCGGCCTTCAGCCAAAACACGTTTCCCCTGCGCCTTCGACGCGGCCGGGGAAACGTGCAAGGAAACCTTGCTGCGCAAGACTTCCGAATCCACCGCACATGTCGCTGGATTCGGAATACAGCTCAGAGGGCTGCGGCCCTCCGAACCTCCCGGAAGGTTTTTTGACAGTCTGAGCAAGGCTGTTCTGCAGGAGAACAGCCTTAGCTCATTTTTTGTTATCTCGCCTCAATCTCAAAGCGAATCTGATCAGCACGAGCTTCTACCTGCTTATATACGCTACCATATACACCTTCGCACAGTTGCGTTACCGCTTTCGGATTGCTCAGACTGTCACTGATACTTCCCACCATTGCCGCGCGTTCCTTTTTCATCTCACCAGCAAGCTGCTGGATATCGATTTTTTCACGCAACCATTTCGGAAGTCTCTGCTCAAGCAGCCATTCGTTAATCTTCTGCTTGTTCTGTTTATATCCCTTGATTAGTCCAACGCCAAGCATGACCGCGATTGCTGCGAATCCAGCAACAGTAGTGAGCGGGTTAGCAAGCAATGCACTCAGAATACTAATGGCAAGTGTTTCAAACAGCAGACCTACCAAACCTAGAATAAATCCTGTTACATATGGGATGATCATAAAGCCCACCACACCTACGACAGCAGCCAATGCGTAAGCAATTTGATCACTAGGCAATTTTGTGACGATCTTAATATCGTTGGTATCTACCATGCCCTCTGCCTTTATCCGCAATTCCTTAAACGCATTCAACTGATCAATAGTAAAATCATATACCTGATGCTTATGCGCTATACCTTGCAGTTCTACTGCGATGTCATGCCCAGCTTTATTTTCCATCCAACTAGTAACAGCATCAATAAAACCTTCATGTTGCGACAGTACCCGATTCAATTCCTCCGCATTCTTACAACGATACTCAATATCTTTCATCATGGAACGCAATGTATCATATTTACCTTTTTGCCACGCCTTAATTGCAGGCAGTACAATACCATTCTGAACAGCATCGGTAATCGGATCTGCGATGTCTTGTACCAAATCCGGGATACGGCGGCGGATGACATCATACAACGGACCGCTTTTACGATCAAGGAAACGCTCCATATCCTTGCGGAAATCTTCAGCTTTTACTTCACTTACACCCACACGAGCCAGTCCATTCGCAATAGCGTTGGAAGGATTTGTATCGTTAAACAAAGATTCCGCTCGAGCCAATTCCGGAATCAACTCCATACAAATTTCTCGAACAAAGCACATCCGCGAGGCAGAGCCGGTCATAAACAGCTTTGTGATGATAATTCCTTGCTTGCGCATCTGTTCAAGCTGATCCTGCACAAATGAACGAAACGCCTGAATCCAACTCTTGGTTCCCAGTTCATCAGCGATCGCCTGCGGCAAACCGCAATACTTAACCAATGCGGGCGCAATAGGACGAAGCTTGCAGATATCATTAACCAGTGTGTCCCAATTGAGGCGTACAGGTGGCATATCTCCAAACATAATACGGGTAATCGTCTCTGGTGTCGGTTCCGGGATACTAAACAGAGTTTCCTTCGCAAAGCGGCAATTGATAAGAAGTGACCTGAATGCTGCTTCGTTTTTTGCAAGGATATCCTTCAGCAACTCACTATCTTCCGGCCTGCGTTTTTGAATACTTTTAATGTAGTACTCTAGAATCAGATAATCTATGCTACGAGCTCCTAGATAATTGCTGCCCGAATCATATACGCAATCACGAGAGTTTTTTGTGAGCACAGAGATGTCAATGGTTGAGGAGCCAATATCCATTAAACCGACAAATTCTCCGTCCTTAAGCTTTACGCTATAGGTATTCTTGATGTACAAGAAAGCTGCACGAGATTCAGATTCAAGCGTCAGTTGAAGAGGAATTCCCAAATATGTGCCTTCGCCAATAACGCTCTTAAGTAACATTGCCTCATAGATGTGACGATCTAGCGCGTTCCAATTAGTGGGATGCCCAACGCAAATCACACTATCATCGCAATTGGCAGCAAAAGCACGAGCACGTTCCATGAAATTGTCGTCCGTTAGAACAATATTCACAAAGGTACACAGTTTGTTCTGAAACTCATAAATTGCTCCAGACTGGAATTCCGGTTCATCCAACAGATTATGAACATCGATGCCAATTAACTGGGCAGCTCGCACATCCGACACTGCCAGAAGATCAGACGGGCGGCGTTTGAAATTCATTTCAACTCGTGTCAAATTCTCGTAATCAGCTGCCACTTGACTGGCAAAGAGTTTTCGACCACTCTTATCATATGCAAAGAGGGTAGGAATTGCCTGTCCAGCAGCATTCTTGCCTGGCATTGTTGCCGCGCTCACATTGTTGTTGGCAGAAATAGCCAGCTCAATAATGCTTTCAGCATCACCAATATCAAAGCCGATGTAGAATCTCATTTTCTCACCCTTCTCTTTTTTGTGTATGAATATCAGTTTTCTAATATGTACTTGAGACCTTTCTGTACCGGCTTGTCATTACGATAAATGCACGGCATGCGAACACCTACCTGAGAGGCATCCGAAATAACATAGGTAGTAAAATCATCTGGATTCTCTGCGTCGTCCCAACTCCACGTGAGATTCAAATCTTCTAGATATAGCAGCAAAGCATCAGATTCATCCTCTCCTGCTGGCTTCATACCTGGATGTTGCGCCAAGATTCGTTGAATAGAGCGGAACAAGTCTTTGTCCCTTCTCTCCTGTGCTTTCAGCAACTCATCTCTCTCTTGTCGCAGACTATCCACAGTACGATTGGCAACATTAAGGAGCTTTTCCAGCTGCTCCGCACGCTGGGCATGCATCGTGCTGTTTTTTTCAATGTCATTAATAGCATTTGTAATAATCGGTGCTACTATGCGCGCTTGCGTTTCATCAATAGCAAGCAACTGCTGCTCTTGCTGAATGGATTCGTCACCGATACGTTCGCAAAGATCCTTCGAAATTACATTCATTCCAAAGATACCAAAAACGGTTTCCAAAACTCGCTTGAGTACATTTTTATCATCAGATGTTTGTCCAGAAAGCACTTTCTCAATTTTCTGGAGCAGCAACTCTTTGTCTAAAGTAACAGTACCCATTAGAGATTCGATATGTCCCCAAATTGCCTGCACAGTCGACGATTGACCACAATTCTGCCGAGCGAGTATCTGTACTTTTTTTCTGTAATCGTTACTCATGATTGCCTCTCCTTATTTATCATTTTGTTGCGTATTTTTCTAGTTGTGTGAGAATTGAAAGAGACTTTGCTTCAATACTCCATCCTTGACTCTGCCCAGTGAAAAAATAGACGATACCATCATCTGGAAGTTCCTGCATTTTTTTATCCGTTTCACAGACACCACGAATCACACTATGCATTTCTCTGCCAATCAGCATAATAGCATCACGAACCTCGACAGATAATTGCCCTTCCGAAACTTCTAACGTGCGATTCAGATTACTTTTATGCGTATCCAACCCCTCGGTCTCAGGAGTCATAAACTGTTCAACGGTCCTAGGTATCTCTTTTTCATCAACTAGCGATTCTATAGATACCACTCGAATACCATTATCCAATGTCTCACGCCGAACAATCAGCCCATTTTCTAAAGTTTCGGGCAAAGTGACGCGCTCTAGTGAAAAACCATTCACAGCTATCCTCCTTTCCGTAATTATTATACACAACTTATCCTTATAATTTGCCAAAATGCGATTTTACGGCACATAAGCGCAGTTTTACTTTCTATCCTCATTAAGTAACATCTTAGCCACGTCTCGGAAACGTTCGCTCACAGGAGTTTCCACAATCAATCCACATTTTCCTGTTAATTGTATGCTCCACCCTCCTCGCATCGTTATTAGACCTGATACATATCTCTTATTTACTAAAAAACTCTGATGAATGCGAACAAACTGATTTGAATTAAGCTTCTGCTCTACCTCGTCCAGACGCGCATTTTGTTCATAGGCGAACAGAGATTGTCGATCATTCGTCTTTAATACAAAAGGATCATCAAAACTACTTTCTTGTTCCGAAGTCATACTATCAACAAATATGTATGTCTTGCGTCCTTGGCTCTGGCAATACATAATGCTTTTTGTAGAAATATTATAATAAGCATTTCGAGAACGCAAACTAATAATTTCATCGTATTCATATCCCATGGACCAAATATGCAACAGTTCTTGATGAACACGTTTGGCTGAAAGAATATTCTTAATATACCCAACTGGGCGTGCATGCAAAAAAGGAAAGATATCAGAAGGCTTCCCTCCATAAAGAATGACATAGCAAAATGGATTTTCCGAATAGAATTGCAAAGCTAAAGACAGGGCTTGAGGGAAATCCATATGAAGCCATATAACATTAAAGCCTGCAGCATTCGGTAAAGCTGAGAGTTGTGCTCGGTTTTGAACAAAATAGAAGATTGCCTTTTGACAGCGCAGAAAGGCAGGATGTATTTCTTCATGTAGATCTTCATTTTCCGGTAAAGTCAAAAATGATTCTTCTAGTTGCTCGGCTCTTTCCGTATTTTCATCAAGAACTAGCATACGGTAATGGATACGCAGTTCGGACTCAAGTTCCTTATAAGCATTACCCACAGTAATCCCTCCATTCCGTAGCATTTTCGTAGACTCTATAGCGTTGGCCTATTGTAGACTCTATAGCGTTGGCCTATATTGTAGACTTTATAGGCCATCCGTGGTATAATTTTTTGTATACTTATAAGTAGGCGAATCAGGCACTTTCGAGGGGATATGCTGGGTATAATACTTGTTGAAGCTTCGAGATCGGGCTGGTTCGTGTTTCCTACTTCCTACACCAAATTCTGTTATTTTTATCTCTTTTTTGACGAGTAGTCTCAATCGCCCTCTTGAGCCCAACGGAGAAAAGTAGTATGCGAAATTTCGAGTATTCGACTGGCTTCTCTTGCGGACATTTCTCCTCGCTGCCACTTCTCGTAGCAATGCTGATACTCATCGGGTCGATCCTTGGGCTTTGGTCCAAACCGAACGCCCTTCTGCTTTGCGGCTGCAATACCCTCGGCCTGTCGCTGCCGAATGAATTCTCTTTCTGTTTGCGCTACATATGAGAGCAACTGAAGAACAATATCAGCAATCAGTGTTCCGGTTAGATCCCGTCCCTGCCGGGTATCCAGTAAAGGCATGTCCAGCACAACGATGGCTGCCTTTTTTTCTTTGGTGATAATCCGCCATTGCTCGATGATCTCCTCATAATTACGCCCCAGCCGGTCAATACTCTTAATGACCAACGTGTCATTGCAGTGCAATTTGCGGATGAGCTTGCGGTACTGCGGACGGTTGAAGTCTTTGCCAGACTGCTTGTCAATGAATATGTTCGATTCGCTGACGCCAAACTGTCGCATTGCGATGAGTTGCCGATCTTCATTCTGATCACGGGTTGAGACGCGGACGTATCCATAGGTTCTTGTGTTCATTTTCTTGCCTCCTGTACATTCGGGTGTAACCCTTATTCTACAGAAAGCGCCTGAAACTATATATGAAGTTGAGGAAACACTTGGTATCATTACATTTCCGCCATCACCTCCACACATATTCGGACGGCCTGAAACCGTCGAGTGCATATCATTTACCACCTTAATTATAACTCATATGATGTGTAGTTGGCATCCCTTATGATTTCTTTTTTACAACTCAAATGATTAGTATAATTATACTAGCATGAATGATGATCAGGAGAGTTGTTATGGACGCTAAAACTCGCATTAAAGAGCTCATGGATGAGCGTGGTTGGACGATTTATGAACTGTCCAAGCGATCTGGACTTGCCCAGACGACCATCTCTAACATGTGGAAGCGAAACACCGAGCCGACGATTCCTTCGCTCCGGGCTATATGCGATGGATTCGGCATAACTCTTGCGCAGTTCTTTGCAGAAGGTGAGCTGGTTGAACTCACCCCGGAACAGCAGCAGTTCTTCATGCGCTGGTCGGCACTAACGCCAGAGCAGAAGGAGATGCTCATGACCCTGGTAACCTCCATGAAATGAAAAAAGCCCCACAAGCCAATAGCTGAAACACTCAGCCACCAGCTCCGCTTGCGGGGTCATTGCCTATACGGCGATCTCTGTTCCATCTTTGAAACAGAAGGTCAGCCTTTTTTCGTTTTTCGATTCGCCGCGATTGACGATAACCTGTTCAACCGTTCCCGTGAACAGATGCTCGTCAAACTCAGTAAGCCCATCTGTAGTCCTGATCCTCTCAATGAAGGCTTCCAGTTTCATCTTTCTGCCGGCCTTCTCCGCCAGCTGATCACTAATCTTGCGCTGCTGTTCCTTGAGCGTTTCGCATTTGGCGGTCAAAGCATCGAAGGCTCGGTTATACTCATCCTGATCCTGCACCATTTCAGTGTTTTTGCGCACCATCTGGTTAAGCTCTAGATAAAGGCTGTCCAGTTCTGCCTGAATCCGTTCAGTCTCTCGGTTCAGTTTGTCCGTGTTGGTCAAGCTCATGATCACAGTCTCATAGGCTGCAATGATCTCCTGCTTTTGTTCCAGTATCTGCTCAAGGGCCTTCTGGAAAGCAGCCTTGACTTCTTCCTCCCGGACATGGGGCGTATGACAACGCTCTGTGCCTTTATCGTACTTTCGGTTGCAGCGGTAAACGACGCTTCGGTAGGCATCCGTGCTGTGCCAGACCTTGCTGCCGAAGTACGCGCCACATTCCCCGCAAACCAGCCGGCCGGAAAAGACCGTGGTCGCGCTGGTGTGCTTGCCATGCTGTCTGCGCCTGACCAGTTCAACCTGCGTAAGCTCAAACACCTCTGCGCTGACGATGGCCGGGTGGCTGTTTTCGACGTAGTATTGGGGTGCTTCGCCTTCGTTCACTTTGGCCTTCTTTGTCAGGAAATCCACGGTGAAGGTCTTCTGCAGCAGTGCGTCCCCCCTGTACTTCTCATTGGACAGGATGGACTTGACCGTGCTGGCCTGCCACTTCGCCTTCCCCGCAGGCGTGGGGATGCCTCGTTTTGTCAGAGCAGCAGCTATGCCGGAGGGCGTCTTTCCATCCAGAAACATGGCGTACATCTCCCGCACAATCCTGGCCTCGTCCTCCACGATCTGCATTTTGCCATTCGGACCTTTCTCATAGCCAAGAAAATGGGAATAGGCCACCGACACTTTGCCGTCTGCGATGCGCTTGCGCCAGCCCCAGGTCACGTTTTCCGAGATGGAGCGGCTTTCCTCCTGTGCCAGGGATGACATGATCGTGATGAACAGCTCACCTTTGCTGTCCAGCGTGTCGATATTCTCCTTCTCAAACGTCACGCCCACGCCCTTCTCCTTGAGCTTGCGAACCGTTGTCAAGGTATCCACGGTGTTGCGTGCGAAGCGGCTGACCGATTTGGTGATGATCCGGTCGATCTTGCCGGCCATGGCGTCGTCGATCATGCGGTTAAAATTCTTGCGCTTTTTCGTATTGGTCCCCGAGATTCCCTCGTCGGCATACACCTCAACAAACGTCCAGTCCGGATTTTCACGTATTTTCTTTGTGTAATAATCCACCTGCGCTTCATAGGAGGTGAGCTGTTCCTCATCGTCGGTACTGACGCGGGCATAGGCCGCAACCCGCAAACGTTCCGTCAGCGGTCGCGTGGTGGCATACCTTCGCACCGTCGCGGGAATCATGCGTACTCTCGTGCCACCGGCTGTCGCTTCATTCATGTTGCCACCTCCGTTTCATCTGTTCGCTGGCTTTTTGACGCATCTCGGGCGTCCAGGAGTTTGCTCGGGATTCCCACGCCCACTCCCGTTCCTCCGTGCGTCCATTCCGAAGCAGAAAGCGCAGAAGATTCTTGCCGATCACATGAATCGCTTCCAAGCCTTCCACGGCCTTATCCGTCAGTCTCTCCACGTCCAAAACCTCACAGGTCAGGGCAAGGAGCGTCTCCTCCGGGATCTGACTCGCTGGACAGCAGCGTTTCCCCCGGCTTGAATAAGTCGCACATTGCCAGGTAAAACGCGGAATGGCATTGCGCCCCGTGGACCGCGTCCTGCGGTTGTAATGCGCGCCACAGTTTCCGCACACGATCTTGCCGGTCAGAGGATAACGCACCGTCGTCGGCTTGCGTACGTTGATCATCTCCCGTCTCCCTGCAAGGATCTGCTGCGCGCGTTCAAAGGTCTCATGGCTGATAATAGCCGGGTGCGTGTTCTCGGCATAAAACCGATCCAGCTGGCCCATATTGCGACGCTGCTTCTTGGTCAGATGATCTTCCACGAAGGTCTTTTGCAGTAAGGCGTCGCCCGTATACTTCTCGTTGGTCAGCATTTCAACCACATGATTGGCCGTCCATTCTCCGCCGAAGCGCCGCGGAATCTTTGCTTCCCGAAGCCTTGCCGCGATCTTGACGCTTCCCTCACCGTTCAGATACGTCTGGAATACGTCTCGCACCACGGCGGCTTCTGTTTCATGGATCACGATCTGTCCATGTTCGCTTCTGTACCCATACAGCAGCATCAGATTGATGGGCTTTCCTTCGGAGAAATCCTTGCGTATCCGCCACTTGCAGTTATCGGATACGCTCTTGCTCTCCTCCTGCGCAAAAGAAGCAAGGATGGTGAGCATCAGCTCGCCATCCCCGCTTATGGAGTGAATGTTCTGTTCCTCAAAGTAAACGTCCACGCCCAGCGCTTTGAACTCGCGTACCGTTTCAAGCATGGTCACGGTATTGCGCGCAAACCGGCTGATGGACTTGGTCAGAATCAGATCGATCTTTCCCGCACGGCAGTCCGAGAGCATCTGACAAAACCTGGGTCTTTCCCCTTTGGTGCCGGTATACGCTTCATCCGCATATACGCCCACGTATTCCCAGGCAGGCTGGCTCTGGATATAGGCGCTGTAGTGGCTGATCTGCGCTGAAAGGGAGTGCAGCATTGCGTCCTTTCCCGTAGACACGCGGCAATAGGCTGCAACTTTTTTACGGCATTGGACAGATATGTCAGTTCTGACCTGTCGGATCCGGATGTCCGGTTTCTTCTGTTCTGCTTTCAAAGCAATCGCCTCCTTCCGCAACCATATATCCCTCTTTTGAGGCCGGGAGTCAACCGTGATTTTGATACAGTCCGCCCCAGACAGGAGAGAATCTTTTCGCAAGAAATTGTGACGTTCTGACGAATTCCTTTCCGTTTACCAATCCTGCATCGCGCAGATCCCTGAGTATCGCCATGGAAGCACGATATGTCAGCTCACGTTGAAGCTGGTCATGCGTGAGAAGAGGTATGTCTGCTGTCTTTTCCACGCGCTGCATTTTCAGTCTTCCTTTCGAGCCGCAAATCTGCTGTGAATATAACAGGCATGACTGCAGAATTTTCTGTGTCGGTCAAGCCCACACAGGGGTTTGCCACATCCGGCGCACAGAATCTGCTCGCTATCGGAACGCTCCTGCGTGCGCCAGTAGGCAACGCGGCAGGCTTCCGAACAGAACCTGCGCTTTTTCCTGCCGGGAATACGAATAACCGGCTTCCCACATCGTAGACATACAGGTTTTGCACTCTGGCTCTCCGACTGTTCGACCGCCTCATAGCCCATTATGGCAAGCATATCTGCCTCGTCGCGACGGCAAAAGGATTTGACTGTACCAAGTGGAATATCGAGCGCCGCACTGATCCGCTTATAGCCCATACCAGCAGTCCTGAAGCTGCGAATCTGTTTCTTTTGCTCTTCTGTCATCGTTCCTCCTGTATATACCATTACTCCTGGATCGAAAAAAAAGAGGTGCCTTGATTCATGCTCGGATCACCCTGCTGTATTCACCGGACACCCACCCAACGCGCACATTGACCACAACGGCGTTCCAGCCGTTCTGCGCGGTGGCCACATAGTCCAGCGTCGTGCCCGGCGCAAGCTGGGTGATGCGCCCATACTGCGTGCCGTTGCCCACGCGAATGTTGACCTTGCCGCCTTCCGACACGATAACTACCTGGGATCCGACGGGCTTTTCGGCATCGTTCTCCTCGCCGCCATCCTCCGGCTGCGCAGGCTGCTCCGGCGCTTCATCGTCAGCCGAGAGCGCGTCCATGAGCGCGGCGTGGCTTTTTTCGCCGTACTTGCCGTCCACCTCTAGGCCCTCCGCCTTCTGGAAGGCGCGCACAGCTGCTTCGGTCTCCGAGCCAAAGTCGCCGTCTGCGCCGTACTTCGGCAGGCTGTAACCCAGCTTGAGCAGGTGTTCCTGCAGCTGCTTCACATCGTTCCCTTCGGTGCCCTTTGTGAGCAGCCTGGAGCCCAGCGCATGTTCCGTCTGCGGGGGCTTCGCGTTGCCAGCTTCGCCATAGTCGATAAATGGCAGGAAGTACCAGTGCGTCCAGCTGCGGTCTTTGACACAGGTTTTGACACAGCCATCGGGAAAGCTGCGTTCCTCCACAGCGAAGCCGCCGCCCACATACACACCCACATGCCCGTCCGAGCACAGCGCGATGCCGGGAATCTCCGGCAGGCTGTCCATGGTACCCCAGGAGCATCCCTTGCTCTTGGCATAGCTGAACATGCCGTTGGCCGACTTGTCCGGACAGCTGTTGCCGCCATACTTGCTGGAGAAGGTCTTGTCCGTACCAATGCTCTCGATTACGCCCTTGCCGCCGCTGGTGTAGAGTAGGAAAGTACCGCCTTATTACATTGCTGTAACAGGTCTGCACAGACCTCTCTCGGAACCGGACTTGCACCTCTCGATGCATCCGGCTCCCCATCAATACTCCTTCAATCATTGGCTCTTGCTCCCATGGTGGATAGCGTTGTGACATGGTTTACAAACGACCAGCGTTTTACGCCGTTTCGCAATCATGCACTGCTCCCACCGTTCCTTCCCATTGAGATCTTTGACTTTCCGTACATGGTGCAACTCAAACAATTCTCCTTGCGTTGTACCGCACAACTCACAAACTTTGGCTTTCAACCGTGCTTCAAGGGAATTGCGATTATGGTTGTGCATCATGAAGACGTCATTGATTGTATCGTTACAGGCTGACGCCTCCTTTCTGCACTTTTGCCAGTTCGCAAAGTACATGCGCTTCTTCCCTGTCTTCGTTTCATAGGGAATGCCCCATTTTCCATGCCCGTCTTTATATGCGGCCAACGTTTTGCGAAGGCTTCGTCTTGCCTTGGCGGAAAGCGTTTTCAGGCAGCTGTACTCCATCAGGTATGAAAAATAGTTCAGTGACGCGTAGTTGCTCGCCATGCAGTAGTAGTTGCATATTCCTCGCAGCTCTGCATTGTAGGTATCAACGATTTCCAGGGGAGATAGCCGTGTCAAGCTCTTGCGCCATATCGGAACCAATTTGCCGCCGCGCTGCTCAACAACCCCTTTGGTAAAGAGAAATGTCTCTATTTTTTCCTGCAGGGGTATACTCAGCTCGACCTTATTGCTAAGGGTTCGCCTTGGCGATAGACCGGGCAGGCGCTTTACCGTACCATCACGGCGTACTCTCACGTCGTAACCCAGAAATCGGGCGTACTGGTTGCTGTGCGTAATCAGCGTCTTTTCTTCACTCAGCTCCATGCGCAGCGTGGTTGCAATGAAGTCCTGCAGGTTAGCCTTGATCTGTTCACATTCCTGCTTATTGCCGCATACGCCTATCAAAAAGTCATCCGCGTACCGAACATAGCAAATTCGCTTGTCAGTATGGGATTTCGCAGGGATTTTGAGCAGTGCCTTACGCAGTTCCCTATGTTTTGCGATAAGGCGGTCGCGTTCTTCTCCCTGCGCCCTGTTGATTTTAGCGCGCAGTTTGCCAAGTCTGCTTGCAGCCAGCGTATACTCGTGGGTAAGATATACTTTGCTGGGCGCTTCGAAGACTTTTTGCAGTTCCTCCACGTGCCTATCCAACTCATTCAGATAGATGTTGGCAAGAATTGGCGAAACAATACCGCCCTGCGGAGTGCCGCTGTAAGTGGCATTGTACTTCCAGTTCTCCATATATCCTGCTCTAAGGAACTTCCAGATGAGCTGTGACAAACGCGCGTCCCTGATTTTTCGCCCGATGATAGAAATCAGGACATTGTGATCGATGTTGTCAAAGCATCCCTTTATATCTCCTTCAATGAACCATCTTACGCCGGGAAAACCATGCTTGATGTCCTTTAACGCTGTATGACAACTGCGCCCTGGGCGAAATCCGTGTGACTGCGTCGAAAATACAGGTTCATACACTGCTTCCAGAATCATTCTGAGAACTTCCTGAACCAGCTTATCTGTAAATCCGGGCAGGCCCAGCGCACGCTTCTTGCCGCCGCCGTTCCTTTTATCAATGTATGTGCGGCGAACAGGTCTGGGCTGATAGCTCCCGTCCTTCAGACTTTCGATGATACGCGCGACCTTCGCTTCGCTGAACCCGTCTGCCGTATCATCTTTGTCTACACCAGGCGTAGCAGCGCCATTGTTGGCATACAGATGTTTATAAGCCAAAAAGTAGATATCCGGCCTGAGCATGTAGCGATAGAGCTTTGTGAATACCTCTTCGGGGTGGGAGCTTGAGTTCTGACTGATGCTTGCCAGTATCTCCGCCGTTGGCTTCATGTGAGGCTTTCCTCCCTAATCAACGTCGATATTGGTTCGTATTGACTGCGTCCCTTCGCCGTGTGAGCGGCTTTCCCGCATCCGTTTTTACGGCTTTCCCTGTTGTTTCAGGGTTCTCTGACTACTATGGACGCTCCGTTGCCATATCGGATTTTCAGCGTCATCTTCCTGACTAACTCTGGAATTTGTCACCTTTCGGCATTACGCATAGCCTTATCAGGGCGTTCCGATTTAGGCAATCCCCGGTTGATGCAATTGCTGGGTTTGCGGATTTTCGGATGCGCTTTTGCTTCTTTACTACCGGTTCTCCGGCGCGTCGTGTGTGTTTGGTTGATACACCCATCATGCTACGTGGACTACATGATGTTCTCCACACCGATGGTTTCAGGTAAATTTCCATCGCCCCGGCTAAAGGGAAACTCGAAGCTCGCGTTCAACAAACTCAGTTTCATCCTCGTATCCGCTTGTCTTTGCGACTCGGTCGCACTCTCTTACCTTCGAGTGACTTGCCGCTTTTCTGCCGTGCTGTGTTCCCGTGCCAGCTTTCGCCTTTCGGTCAAGCAGATAGACTCCTGCGGTATCGTTGCAGGGTAGTACCCTTCTACTTTCAATTACACCCTATCCGGGCGCACCCAGCAGTAGCCCTTAATGAGGCCGACGCAGTCTGCGCAGACCTTCTTCTTTGAGATGTCGTCTTTGTAGCGGCTGGTGCGGCTGGAGCCGTAGTGGGATGGATACTGCGCTGCCTTGCGCGAGCGCAGACTTTCGGTGCATTTGTAGACGCAGGTTCCATACCAGTAGGGCTGTCCGACCATGCTTTGGCAGAACGCGGCAAAGTGTTCATTGGTGAGCGGCGTGTTGATTCTATCCGACATGTCTGTTCCTCCCTGAATCCTTCCATAAACAAAAAAGGGCGGCGGTAGCCCGTCGCCCTGTGATGGTTACGATTTGAGTCAATCCTTCTTGGGTGAAGTATAGGTCATGGCCTGCTTGCTGTCCGACAGCCCGTTTGTAGTGGGATCGGCAATGACGCCAACCATGCCCAGGATCATGAGAATTCCCTCTGCCACCTGCATGACCGCGCTTTGCGTTACAGTGGGCGCAATCTCCAGCAGTTGCAGCAGGTCGTAAACGAAAACCACGACCAGTGAAATCAGGCCAGTCAGAAAGGTCTTGTTCTGAAAGCGGACTCTCCAGTTGATGTTCATAGAATGCTCCTCCTTGATGTGTAGATTTGCAGCGCGTAATCACCGCGGTTACTCAGAAAATGAATCGTCACCCTTCTTGTACGGCTTTTGTAGTCGCCACGCATCAGACCGTCGATGTTGAACTGTGCATAGAAGCGGCCCTTCTCGTTTTCCGGGATCAGGGCGCGGTTGACCGCCTGTTCGATGCGCACCAGCCACGGGCGGATGGTATGGACCGCAAAGGAAATGTTCTGCGATTCGATGTTGGAAAACGTCGCGCGCTCCAGATCGCCGATCATGTGCGGCGGCACGCGGAAGATGCGGCAGATCTCCGTCACCTGAAACTTCCGCGTTTCCAAGAATTGCGCCTCGTTGTTGGGAATCGACAGGGGCGTAAACGTCATGCCCTCTTCCAGCACCGCGACACGGCTGGCGTTTCCCGAGCCGCCATAGGCCGCGTTCCAGCTCGCGCGCAGCGCGGCGGGGTCCTTTACCGTATTGGGATGCGTCAGGATGCCCGAGGGCCGCGCGCCGTTGGCAAAGAACTTGCTGCCATATTCCTCGGCGGCGATGCCCAGGCCGATGGCCGCCTTCTCCAGCGCGATGGGGCTGTAGCCCATGACGCCGTCAAAGCCAAGCCCGGGAATGTGCAGCACGTCCTCCGGGGCAAGATAGGCGATCTTTCCGTCGGAGGTCGTGTAGGTATAGCGTCATGATTGGCATTCTCCGCAAGAGAATTAAGGATGAGCGTTTTCTGCGCCTGATCCGTAAATTTCTCAACGCAGGATATATGGAAGATAACCAACTGCATCAGAGTTACAGCGGCACTCCGCAAGGCGGCATCATCAGTCCCATTCTTGCCAATATCTACCTCGACCAGTTCGACAAGTATATGGCCGAATACCAGAAACGGTTTGACCGTGGGAACAAGCGAGCCGTCAATGTGGAATACCGTAAGTTGAGCGATAAGAGAATCCGACTCAAAAGAAAGCTGGCAAAGGCGCAATCTGAGGAAGAAAAGCAATCCCTTCTGGAAAGCATCTGGGAACTGGACAAGGTTCATAAATCCATTCCCTGTAAAAATCCAATGGATGCAAATTTCCGCAGACTGCAATATGTCCGCTACGCTGACGACTTCCTTATCGGTATCATCGGAGCCAAAGAGGATGCACAGGCT
>OGYF01000869.1_pt1 | contig 28619 bp, 24 predicted proteins | sample 1576451 | NCBI WGS metagenome assembly OGYF01 (sample SAMEA3541505, study PRJEB24748) | human gut metagenome | biome: human gut; feature: human-associated habitat; material: faeces | place: China | collected 2012
TTAGACTTCTGGTATATGATAAAAAATAAATAAACGATCGGAAGAGCAGCATTAGAATTTTGCCACGTTTTTTACGGATTCGCAGCCGGCTTGGTGCGTTGTCTGAGCCTCAAAGAGTTTCTGTTTTGAATACCCTTGAAGGCGAGTTACGCAAGGAAAGCCGGCGGATCAGCGATCTGTAAAAAACGTGAGGAAAATTCTCTAGCTGCTCTTCCGATCGTTTATTTATTTTTTATCATATACTCGAAATCTAAAGTTGGCCAACTCTACAAATTAAAACTTCTCTATGTACCCCTGCACAAGGATAAACAAAACGATCAATGGTAATATATAAGTAATGTAAATACGTGGCCATTTTGGGAATTTGATTCCTTTTCCTTCGTTGGCTTCTTTCATGAAGTTATCCCAGCCCCATCCGTATTTTGTAACGCAGAATAACAGATAGATCAGAGATCCTATTGGAAGAATATTGTTGCTTACGATGAAGTCCTCTAAATCCTGGATCGTTGTTCCTGCTCCTAGTGGCTGAATAAAACTCCATACGTTAAATCCTAGAGCACATGGTAAGGATAACACAATAATGAGTACTGCATTAAATACGATCGCTTTCTTAAGGCTCCATCCCCATAGGTCTTGTGCAAATGACAAGATGTTCTGAAATACTGCAATGATCGTTGATAGTGCCGCAAAGCTCATAAATAAGAAGAACATCGCTCCCCAGATCCTGCTTCCTGGCATTTCGTTAAATACATTTGGCAGTGTGATAAATACTAAGTTTGGTCCGCTTCCTGGATTTACTCCGAATGCAAAACATGCTGGAAAGATCACCAGTCCTGCCATTAATGCTACTAACGTATCAAGAATTGCCACACTGATTGCTTCTCCTGTCAGTCTTCGACTCTTGTCAATGTAACTTCCAAAGATTGCGATCGCCCCTATTCCAAGACTTAGTGTAAAAAACGCCTGTCCCATTGCTGCGGATACGACCGTCATCACACCTTGTTTCTTCACTGCTGCAAAATCTGGGATCAGATAAAATTTTAATCCTGCAGAGGCTCCATCTAAAGTTACACTCCTTACGATCAATACCAGAATTACAATAAACAAACATGACATCATAACTGTTGTGATCTTCTCTACTCCATTTTGAAGACCAAGCGAACATACTAAAAATCCCAATACAATGACTACTAACATCCAGAAGATCTGTGCCTTTGGATCCGACAGCATCGTTCCAAAAGTGTTTTCTACCTGTGCTGGATTTTTCCCAACAAAGTCTCCTTTTAACATCTTAAAGAAATAGCTGATCATCCATCCTGCTACTGTCGTGTAAAACATCATCAACAGGTAATTTCCAGCCATACCAACATAACTGTACCAATGCCATTTCGTTCCTTTCGGCTCTAACACTTGAAAGGATCTTGCAATACTCTTCTGGCTGGCTCTTCCGACTGCATATTCCATAACAAGGATCGGCAACCCTAGAATGATCAGGAAGAACAGATAGATCAGTACAAATGCAGCTCCACCGTATTGTCCTGTGATAAATGGAAATCTCCACACATTTCCCAAACCGATCGCACAACCAGCCGAAATCAAAAGAAATCCAATTCTAGATGAAAATTTTTCTCTATTTTCCAAATTATTTTCCTCTTTTCTATATATTTTACTCATAAAAATTTATTGTACCATAGCTTAGCAATATTGGAAACCCAAAAAACAATTTCACAAAAGACTTCCTATTTAATGTGGTTTTATTACGCAAAACGCTGAATCTTCGAATTTTGCTTGACTTGGATTGTATATTGTATTTATAATGTACCCGATTTAAGAAAATGAAGATTAATACTTATAATTACACGAAAGGGAAAAAATATATATGATAAAAAATATCATGGGTGCTGCTATCGCTGTTGCTCTCGCAGCTGGTGTCGGTACAACCGGAGTAAGATCAAACACAACTTATAAAAAGCCAACACAGATCGTAACATCTGCGAAAACAACAACTTTAACTGATTATCATTCCAATACAGAATTTACAAGATCCTCTGATGTGAAGAAGATCATTTCCACTTATGGTTTAAAAGATTCTAATAAGACAAGCAAGATCGTATACATTCCAATCAATAATTATTCTGTGAACGATGCAGATGGTCAGAATAATGAAGTTCCTGTTGATACAAGACTTGCAAGTTATTCCGTAAAGAAAAAAGGATACAAAGATCAGGTTTCTTATGTAAGATCAAGCACTGCTGATACTTCTTTAGCTCAATCGATCAAAGAATCTGTAGCAACAACTTATGATTTCTCAAATATTGCATCTGTATCAGGAAAAAACACGGCATTAGAATCATGTTTAACATCTGCATATGGTTTTTCTGTTTCAAGCAGATCAAATGTTAATGAAACTTTTAAACTTTCCTCAAAAAACGGTGCTGATTTAAATATCTATGTTTTGGATCGTACTTATGACTATCAGCTTTGGGAAACTGATCTGTCTCATGACGTTTCTTCTGACAGCTATCTTGGTAATGGAACCATAAAACGTCCAGTTGGTCTCATTATTACTGTTAGCGAAAATTCTTAAAATGAATTAGTACTCAGTACCATTTCAGATTGCATTTACAGCGTTTTTTTTGTATAATTATTCTATGATATTAGTGCGTGCAGATACCCATTTGTATCTGCATTTCCTTATATCTTTCATTTTATATTTATATGGACTTAAGGAGGATTTACTTATGGTAACATGGAACAATCTTGATACTTTAACATCTTATACTAAACTCAAAGATCTTAAAGATCATGTAGACATCAAAGAGGCTATGGCAGGTGAAAACGGTGCAAAACGTGTCGCTGAATATTCTGCACCTATGGCTTCTGGTTTAAGCTTTAACTACGCTGCAAAACAGGTAGATGATGAAGTCCTTGATGTATTAGCTGAATTAGCTGATGAACATCAGTTAGTTGACAAATTCGAAGAATTATACAATGGAGCGATCATCAACACAGGAGAACAGAGACTTGTTCTTCATCATTTAGCTCGCAGACAGCTTGGAAAAGACGTTATCGTTGATGGTGTCAACAAACGTGATTTCTACGTTGAACAGCAGAAAAAAGCAGCTGACTTTGCAAACAAAGTACACGCTGGTGAGATCACAAATGAAGCTGGTGAAACATTCACTACAGTTGTTCAGATCGGTATCGGTGGTAGTGATCTAGGACCTCGTGCTTTATATATCGCTCTTGAAAACTGGGCTAAGACAAACGGATGCGCTAAAATGGAAGCAAAATTCATCAGTAACGTAGACCCTGATGATGCAGCTGCTGTTTTAAATTCTATCGATGTTTCCCGTTCTTTATTTATCGTTGTATCTAAATCTGGAACAACATTAGAGACATTAACAAATGAAGCTTTCGTTAAAGATGCTTTAGTAAAAGCTGGATTAAATCCTTCTAAACATATGTTAACTGCAACAAGTGAGACTTCTCCTTTAGCTAAGAGTGATGATTATCTTGCTGCATTCTTCATGGATGACTTTATCGGTGGACGTTATTCTTCTGTATCTTCTGTAGGTGGAGTGATCCTTTCACTTGCATTTGGACCTGACGTCTTTGCAAGAATCCTTGATGGTATGGCTGAAGAAGACAAGCTTGCTACTAACAAAGACATCAAAGCAAACCCTGACTTATTAGATGCCCTGATCGGTGTTTATGAAAGAAATGTACAGGGATATCCTGAAACAGCTGTTTTACCATATTCTCAGGCATTAAGCCGTTTCCCAGCACATTTACAGCAGTGTGACATGGAATCTAATGGTAAATCTGTAAACCGTTTTGGTGAACCTGTAGATTATGTAACAGGACCTATCATCTTTGGAGAACCTGGTACAAATGGTCAGCATTCTTTCTATCAGTTATTACATCAGGGAACTGACATCGTTCCTTTACAGTTCGTTGGATTTAAAGACAGCCAGCTTGCTACAGATGTTGTGATCGAAGGAAGCACAAGCCAGAAGAAGTTATGTGCTAACGTTGCAGCTCAGATCGTTGCTTTCGCATGTGGTAAAGATGATGAAAACAACAACAAGAAATTCGAAGGTGGACGTCCATCAAGTATCATCATCGGAGATCAGTTAACACCTGAATCACTTGGATCTCTGTTAGCTCATTTCGAGAACAAGATCATGTTCCAGGGATTCATCTGGAATGTAAACAGCTTTGACCAGGAAGGTGTTCAGCTTGGTAAAGTACTTGCAAAACGTGTACTTGCACATGAAACTGATGGAGCACTGAAAGCTTATAGTGATTTATTTGAGATTTAGTAGATACTATTTACTGTATCGACACTTGTAAGCTAAAATAGAATATTAAAAACCACAGTATACATTTTTCATTGATTTTTGCATTACTGTGGTTTTTTTATGTTATAATGAGACCGTATAGAATATATATGAAGAAAGGGGAATATAAATTGAAAAAACAAATTTTTAGGAATCTATGCAGATTTTTGGTATTTATTTTAATGTTTAGCTGTTTTTTTGTCTTTGGTAAGAAGGTTTCTGCCAATGAAAATCAAAATGCTGCACCAATTATTACTTATTATGGATTAAATGGTAATGATATAACCATACAGTGGAAGTCACCTGATGGAGTTTCTTATTCTAAAGTAGATATTTATTCAGCGACTTCCCCAAACGGTTCTTATCACTATGAAAATACCGTATCTGGCAATTCCTATACAAACACCTATGTTATAAAAGGTGTTCCTTATTATTATAAATTAGAAGCTTCTTATGAAGATAATGAGGGATATAAAACAGCAACCACTTATGCAGGCAAATGTATTATTAATCCTTTACCAGCTCCTTCTTCTTTGGAAGCCAGCACTGGAAATTCACATAGTATTACTGTTAAATGGAAAACATCCGATGATTGTGATGGTTATCAAATTTATCGAAGTGTTTCTCCTGATGGAAATTATGAGTTAGTCCAAACTGTATCTAATGAAAGTAGAAGTTCTTGGTGGTACGATGATGATAACGAATCTTTCCAAACATATACGCAGAAAAATCTTGAACTAGGGAAAATATATTATTACAAGATCCGTCCATACACTACATATATTGATGAAACATTTTATGGGGATTTTTCTAATTATATTTCTTGTCAGGTTACGATCAATGGTACAAAAGTAAAAAATGCTTCTTCCAAGAAAAAAAAGATCAATACGATCACATGGGCAAAAAATGATGAGGCTGATGGATATATCGTATATTATTCCAAAAAGGAAGATGGAAATTACACAAAATTAAAGACTTTCACAAGTCGAAACAACTTATCTTATACTCATACGAAATTAACAAACGGAACTGCTTATTACTACAAAATTCAGGCATATAAGAACTTTAATGGCGGTAAACTGTATGGTCCAATGACACCTTATCTAAAATACTGTGATTACTATTCTTATGCAGACGAATCTTATGAAAGTCGCTGCCGTCGTGCTTTTGGGAAGTCTTATTATGCTGACTATAAGAGTGCTAAGCAGGCAAAGAAACATATGAAAACGATCACAGTAAAAGTATGGGATAAGAAAGGTAAGAAAAAATATACAAGAAAATTCCGTATCACTGTAAACAAAGGGCTTGCACCTTCTATCAAAGAAATGTTTAAGGAAATCTACAAGAGCAAAGAACGTTTCCCTATCCATGAGATCGGGTGCTACAGCTGGCGTGGTAAGAATTCCAGTTCTGAACATTGTGAGGGATTAGCTTTTGATATTAACTCCAATGAAAACTATATGATCCAGGGTAAAAAGGTATTGGCTGGTTCCTTCTGGAAACCTAAGAAGAATCGTTATTCAATTCCTTTGAACTGTAAATTGGTTAAAATCCTCGAGAAATATGGTTTTGATCGTGGATTGTGGGGATCCCGCAGAGATTATATGCATTTTTCTTATTTTGGTGGTTAATACAAATCAAACAAAGGATCAGGCATTTGCCTGATCCTTTGTTATGTAAGCCGAAAACCGGACTTGAACCGGCGACCCCTTCATTACGAGTGAAGTGCTCTACCAACTGAGCTATTTCGGCATATATGAAAGCACAGATATGTGTATCTATGCTCCTTTTGTAAGATAATATTCAATCTTGCTGACTGCTTCTTCTTCATCGACTCCGTCAGCTACGACTGTTAAATCCTCTAAACGATCTAAGTCTAATCCAAGACTCATCATTCCCATCATGCTCTTTACATTGACTTGCTTATTCCCTGTCTCGAATAAAATCTTGCTCTCAAACTGGCTCGCCATCTGTACAAGAAAAGCTATTGGTCTGTCTTCTTCTCTTAAGGCTACTTCCACTTTGACATTCTTTGAAATCATTCCTGTCCTCCCAATCTTATCTCTTCCGCAATTCGGCCGATCTTCTTTAACCGGTGGTTCACACCTGACTTGCCTACTGGCGGTTCTAGCATATCTCCAAGTTCTTTCAGTGTAGCTTCCGGGTGTTCCAGACGTAATCTTGCAATATCCTGCAACCCTTGATCTAAAAAACGGAGGCCTTTGTGCTTATCAATATATTCAATGTCTTCCACCTGTTTGACTGCGGCTGAAACCGTCTTATTAATATTCGCTGTCTCGCAATTGACACGACGGTTTACTTTATTACGCATATCTTTCAGGATTCTTACATTCTCCAGCTCCATCAATGCGACGTGTGCTTCCATAATATTCAACACATCAACAATCTTTGATCCTTCTTTCATGTATACCACGTAGTACTTCTTACGCAAGACAATTTTAGCATCTAAATCAAAAAAATTCAAGACCTCTTTTAATTGTTCTGCTGTCTGTATATCGGTAGATACAATTTCAAAATGATAATTCTTCTCTGGATCACTCATGGAACCAGCTGCCTGAAAAGCCCCTCGAATATATGCCCGCTTACAACATGTGTTCTGTAAAACAAGTCCAAATTCTTTGGAATCTAAAAGTTTCACTGCTTTCAATATTAAAACACAATCCTTATGCTTGTCAACACTTATCGTATAATTTCGACTTCTTTTTAGAAATTCGTTTCGTCCAACATCAATCTTCGCATGAATATCAAACACATCTTTGATCAGTTTATAAAAACGTTTCGCAGCAGATACCGTCTCCGTCTGGATCTGAATCTTATAATGTTCTGGCTCTAGACTGATATTCCCTCCAAACCGTAAAAATCCTGCGATCTCCGCAATCTTACAGTGTCTAGCACCGGTTTCATTTCTTGATAATTCTTCTTTAATATTACTTGAAAATGACATTGCCTACCTCATAATATCTCTATGCTCTACTTTGACAGAATATGGCAGTTGTTTTAATCTCTCTGCCAATTTATTCGTGATCGTAACAGATCGATGCTTTCCTCCAGTACATCCGATTCCGATCACAAGATTATATTTGCCTTCTTTAATATAATTTGGGATCAAGAATCTCATCATATCATCTAACTTATCAAGAAATTCCACAGATTCTTCATGCTTCATCACAAAATCCTGAATTGGTTTGTCATTTCCAGTTAATGGACGCAGATTCAGATCATAGTATGGATTTGGAAGAAATCTGACATCAAATACCAGATCTACATCCGCAGGAATCCCGTGTTTAAATCCAAAGGAAACAACTGCAATCTGGAATCGTTCCCCTTCTTCTCCATCTACAAAAATACGATCGATCTCTTCTTTTAACTCTCTTGTCAGAAGCTGGCTGGTATCGATCACATACGTTGCCTGATCTTGCAGAAACTTCATGATCTCCCGCTCTTTTTCAATTCCATCCTCAACTCTTCCATCTCTTGACAGAGGATGATTTCTTCTTGTCTCTTTATAGCGTTTTAATAAAATACGATTACTTGCATTCAGATAGAGAATCTCATACTTGATCCCCGTTGCCTCGATTTCTTTTAATTTGTGTGCTAACTCGCCAATTCCTCTTCCATTACGGATATCGATCCCAAGAGCAACATTTTCAATCTTGGCAGTTTCATCTAACAACATCTCTGCAAATTTATCAAGTAAAGCCACTGGAAGATTATCAACACAAAAATATCCAGCATCTTCTAATGTCTTTAATGCACTGCTTTTTCCTGCTCCTGACATTCCTGTTACAATTACAAATCTCATCTGTACTGCTCCTTTTAGAACCTTCCGACACGTTTGACTTCTGGCTCCATCGTAACTCCAAACTGTTCTTTTACTTTATCTTTCACGTCACTGATCAACTGCATAACATCGGATGCTGTAGCATTTCCACGATTGATCACAAAACCACTATGTTTTTCAGATACCTGTGCATCTCCCACCTGATATCCCTTTAATCCTGCATCCTGAATCAATTTCCCAGCAAAATATCCTTCTGGACGTTTAAATGTGCTTCCGGCACTTGGATATTCTAATGGCTGTTTTGTTTTTCTCGCCAATGCGTACTCATCCATTTTGGCTTTGATCTCTTCTTTATTCCCTTTCTTAAGTGCGATCACACCTTCTAAGACAACGTATCCATTCTTTAAGACGTTACTTGTACGGTAACCAAGCTCTAATTCTTCTGCTTTGAGAGTTTTGATCTCTCCTTCTTTTGTAAGAACTGTCACTTCTTTTAGTACCTGCACCATCTCACCACCGTATGCACCAGCATTCATAACGACAGCTCCGCCAAATGTTCCAGGAATTCCTCCTGCAAACTCAAATCCAGTTAATTCTTCATGAAGTGCTGCTTTGGATGTAGAACTTAATAAAGTTCCTGCTTTGACGATAAGTTCATTACCACGCACTTCGATTCCACTGTAATTTTTGTAAATCTGAAGAACAATTCCGTCCATTCCATCATCTGCAACCAAAAGATTACTTCCATTTCCTAAAACAAATAATGGAATTCCCCCTTCTTTTGCAAAACGACTGACCGCTTTGATCTCTTCCATATTCTCTGGTGACACAAAAATATCGGCCGGTCCCCCAATACGGAATGTTGTATGATTTTTCATCGGTTCCTGTCTTAAAATATATTTTTCTGGTATGATCTGTTTTAACTGATCAATTTTTGTATCCATAATTTCTCCATTCTTAATATTAATGCAAGATGGAACCCTGTATATCACAGGATTCCAAATCTCTTCATCTTATGAAAGCATCAGACTAGCTGCACCATAAATTCCAGCATCATTTCCAAGAGTCGCAAGTACAAATCCTGTCTCCTGTGCTTTCCCAAATGTATACTTCTTAAAATGTGCATTGACCGCATCTAAAAGGATCTGTCCAGCTCTTGATACGCCTCCACCGATAACAAACACTTCTGGGTCGACCATCAATGCGATATTCCCTGCTGCAAGTGCTAATTTCTGTCCAAGTTCATCTACCCGTTCTTTGGCAAATGTATCTCCTTCTTTAGCAGCATCAAAAATGTCTTTTGCAGTTACTTCATCAAGGTCTCTTAGTGAAGTCGCTTCTTTAAAATCTTTTAATGCTTTCTTTGTCTCATATACAATTCCTGTTGCAGATGCATAAAGCTCCAGGCAACCTGTCTTTCCACAATTGCATACACGATCATCAAAAGGATCCACAGTCATATGACCGATCTCTCCACCATATCCACGGCTTCCATCGATGATCTTTCCATCAACGATGATTCCTCCTCCGACTCCTGTTCCAAGAGTGATCATCACTGCACTGTTATAATCTGCTGCTGCTCCCATCCAGATTTCTCCTAAAGCTGCTGCATTGGCATCATTCGTTGCCTTTACCTTACATCCTGTAAGCTTTGACAATTCTCCTGCCACATCAACGCTTCCCCATCCAAGGTTCACACATTCATTAACTTTTGAAAACTCAAGAACAGCTCCTGGAACTCCAACTCCGAGTCCGATCACATCTTCCTTATCAAAACCATTTGCCTTGCTGTGATCATTCACTGCCTGTGCAATATCTGGCAGGATGTTCTTTCCATTTTCCTCAGTTCTTGTCTTAATCTCCCATTTCTCTTTTAATGTTCCATCTTCTCCAAACAGGCCCATTTTTACTGTTGTTCCGCCAATATCAATTCCATATAAATATTTCATATCATTTAGTCCTCCATCTGACCTGTAACACGTTTATAAAGTTCTTCGGCGGCATTGTATCCCATCTTCTTCTGTCTGTGGTTGATCGCTGCTGCTTCTACGATGATCGCCAGGTTACGCCCTGGACGGATTGGCAATGTATGTGCTGCAACTTTATTGCCAAGATATTCTACATATTTCTCTTCTAATCCTAAGCGGTCATAATCTGCATCTTTGTTCCAGTCTTCCAACTGAATGACTAGATTGATCTCCTGCTCCATCTTAACACTTTCAACACCATACAGATTCTTAACGTCAATAATACCGATTCCTCGCAATTCGATAAAGAACCTTGTAACTTCCGGAGATGTTCCGATCAATGACTTCTTGCTGACCCTCTTGATCTCTACAACGTCATCAGATACCAGACGGTGTCCTCTTCGGATCAACTCTAAAGCTGCTTCACTCTTACCGATCCCACTCTCTCCTGTGATCAGGATCCCTTCACCAAATACATCGACCAAAACTCCATGGATCGTGATGCTTGGAGCCAATACAGTTCCCAGCCAGCGGATCACTTCTGCCATAAATTCAGATGTTGCATCCTGAGATATCAAAACCGGTACCCCATACTCTTTCGCAACTTTTATCATCATCTCACTTGGATGCAGATTCCTGCAAAATACGATGACTGGAATTCCCGCTCCGATAAATCTCTTATAAATATTTTTCGCATTTTCAACATCTTTTTCTACCTCTTCAATAAAAAGGTGTTCTGCTTTTCCGATGATCTGAACTCGATTCTGTGCAAAATTTTCAAAAAAACCTGCCAACTGTAATGCTGGACGGTTGATCTCTGCCTGTTCAATGTAAACTTTTTTTGAATTGATCTCTGGTGTTACTTCTTTTAAATTTAACTCCTTGACCATATCATATACTGATACTCTATGCTCTTTATCCATAATCTTTCTCTCTTTCTGCACCCTTGATTGTCTGTCTCTTTCTCTATTTTAACATATTTCCTTACTGCTTGGAATCGTGAAAAAACTCATAAATAGACTCTGCAGTACTTTGATTCATGCCAGGAACATTTAAAAGTTCCGTAACTGTTGCTGTCTTGATCTGTCCAAGATCTTTAAAATACTTCATTAATTCTTTTCGTCTCTTTGGTCCAACGCCTTTGATGTCATCAAGAACAGAATGTACTTGCCCTTTTGCACGCAATGATCTGTGATATTCGATCGCAAAACGATGGGCTTCATCCTGTATCCTTGTCACAAGTAAAAATGCTTCGCTGTTTGGCGCAAATATGATTTCCTCGTTGTTATAATACAAGCCTCTCGTTCTATGATCATCATCTTTGACCATTCCACATACTGGAATATCAAGTCCCAAATGATCCAGCACACGAAGTGCAACATTGATCTGTCCTTTTCCTCCATCCATCATCAGAATATCCGGAAATTTTGTAAAACTGCCAAGTGTAGTGTCTTTTCCTTGTTCTTTCAGTTCTTCCAGCTCTTTCTTTCCATGAAGAAATCTTCTGGTCAAAACTTCTTCCATACTGGCATAGTCATCCGGACCTTCAATGGTTCTTAAACGAAACTTGCGATAATCTCTTCTTCTTGCTTTTCCTCTTTCAAATACGACCATAGATGCTACGGTCTGAAATCCACTGATATTAGAAATATCAAATGCTTCCATTCGATTCAAGCCTTCCATCCCGAGCAATTCTTCAATCTCATGAACTGCCCCGATCGTCCTTCTTTCCTCCCGTTTAATCTTCTCACGATCCATTCTTAATACATTCTGAGCATTTTCCTTTGCCATCTCTACCATTTTGTGTTTTTGCCCACGCACTGGTATCTTAAAATGTACTTTTGCTCCTCGTTTCTTTGACAACCATTCTTCAATGATTTCCTTTTCTGAAATATCATGTTCCAGAAAGATTTCCCCTGGAAGATAAGGCGTCCCCGCGTAAAACTGTTTGACAAAAGCTCCTAAAACTTCTTCCTTTGAACTTTCCTCATCTGCTTCCATATGAAAATGTTCTCTTCCAAGAAGCTTTCCTTGACGGATAAAGAAAATAGATACAACAACATCCTTGTCATCCTGTGCCATTGCAATAATGTCACGGTCCTCAAACGCATACGTATTGATCTTCTGACGGTCCATGATCCGCTCAATACTCTTGAGCAGATCTCTGTATTCCATTGCCTGTTCAAATTCCAATTCATCCGATGCTTTTTGCATTTTCCCCTGAAGCATTTTTGCAACCTGTTTATAATTTCCATTTAGAAACTTGATTGTTTCTTCGATCTGTTTTGCATATTCTTCCTTGGATATATATCCTTGGCATGGTGCATCACACTGCTTGATCTGATAGTACAGACAAGGCCTGTCCTTCCCTGTATCTTTTGGAAGTCTTCGGTTACAGGTACGGATCTTAAAGATCTTGCGAAGCAGCTCGATCGTATCATTTACTGCTCCTGCACTCGTATAAGGTCCGAAATACTTTCCTCCATCCGCTTTCATCTTCCTCGCCAGCATGATCCTTGGAAATTCTTCATTGACCGTTACTTTAATGTAAGGATAGCCTTTGTCATCTTTCAGTTTTGTATTATATTTTGGATGATGCTCTTTGATCAGATTGTTCTCAAGCACTAAAGCTTCCAGTTCTGAATCCGTGATGATATATTCAAAATAAGCAACATTCTTTACCATATGCTGAATCTTCACAGACAGATTCCGGCTGTCTTGAAAATACTGACGCACACGATTACATAACTTGATCGCTTTTCCAACGTAAATGATCTCATCTTTGCTATTATGCATCAAATAAACTCCAGGCTTTGCCGGAAGCTTCTTTAATTCCTGCTGAATGTCAAACATGAACTTCCCTCCATCTTTATTCTGTATATTTTATGGCTGCAAAATACACTTATCTTTAATCATAGCATAAATTTATAGGCAAAAAAAGTATCGATTTGAAGTGTAAGCTTGCATGTATGTGACAGAAATAAAAGAAAAACAAATATTTCCGTCACATACACCTGAAGTCTATTCAAACCACTACACAGTGTGTATGTTTTACTGTATTGGTATTTATAATAAACACTGTCTGTCACTACAAAAATTAAAAAACGATAACACTCAACATACACACCCACTTAAGTTTTCCAATCTTGCAATTGTCCACACTTTAGACTTCTGGTATATGATAAAAAATAAATAAGCAACCGAAAACGCAGCATTGGAATTTTGCCATATTTTGAACAAATTCGCAGCCCAATTGGACGAGTGTCTGAGCTTCAAAGACTTTTGTCTTAGACAAAACTCCAGAGCGAGTTTTCGTAGGAAATTGGGCGAATCAGCGATTTGTTCAAAATGTGAGCAAAATTCCACCGCTGCGTTTTCGGTTGCTTATTTATTTTTTATCATATACTGAAAGACTACAGTTGGCCAACACACAAATTAAAGTTCACGCAACACTATTTCTTTTCGTCTCAATGTTTCCTGCACATCTATGACTCTCTGATTCTTACTTCCCTTCCAATGAAGTTTTCCATCAAATTCTTCCTGTACAAAAGGTCCGTCTACGATCACATCGCAATATTTCACAACATCCAGTGTCTTGATCTCATCCCAGCAGAATCCTGTATACAGCCAGATTGTCTTATTTGGAAATGTTTCTTTGATCTCTTTTGCCAGAACTGCAACTTCTACATGGTTTGCTGGGTGAAGAGGATCTCCTCCGCTGAATGTGACACCTGAGATATAGTCTGGTTTGATTGCTTCAAATAATTCTTCTTTTGCTGCCTCATCAAATGGAATTCCCCCTTCGATATCCCATGTGACTGGGTTGTGGCAGCCTTTGCATTTGTGGGTGCATCCTGCAACCCATAGGACGGCTCGCAGACCGTCCCCATTTAGCATATCATCTTTCGTAATATTATGGTAACGCATTTTACATGGATTTCCTTTCCGCAATTTCTGCCATTTTGGCATCGTTAAGTCTTGTATCTCCTTTAACTCTGGAATAAGAGAGATATCCGTTCATACGGTCGATCTTTGTGAGATTTTTACTTCCGCATACTGGGCACACATCCATCTCTAATTCTTCGTGTCCACAGTCATCACAGTATGCTAAAGACAGGTTAACTCCTTCATAGAATCCTTTATCCATCGCTCTTCTTACTAATGTTTTCACTGCTTCTTTGTTATAGTTGATCGGATATTTTACATACTGGATCTTTCCACCATTGCATAATTCCCAGAAACGCCCTTCAAGATCTTGTTTCTCGATCGGTGTGATGTCTTCTGTGACATGGCAGTGGAAGGAATTGCTCACGTATTCTCTGTCAGATACATTTTCAATAACACCGTATTTCTTACGGAACTGTTTTACCTGAAGGCCGCATAAGTTTTCTGCTGGTGTTCCATAGATCGCATATAGATTTCCGTCTTCTTTCTTAAATTTTTCTACCTGTTCATTAATATAGCGCAATGTTTCTAATGCAAACTCACCATCTTCTGCCAGAGACTTATGGTTGTATAACTGCTGTAATTCATTTAACGCTGTGATCCCAAAGGAAGCTGTTGCACTCTTTAAGATTGGTTTGATTTTATCATGAATCCCTAAATGTCCACCTAAGAATCCCCCTTCACAATATGCCAACGGATTCGTAGAGGCTTTCATTTCTCCTAAATATTCATAAGTCCTGATATGTAATTCACGGATCAGGTTCAGATAATAATCTAATACTTCATGGAAATCTTTACCTTCCTGTTTTGATTTTGCATAGATCATTGGCAAATGAAGGCTGACTGCACCGATGTTAAATCTTCCGACAAAAATCGGCTCATCTTTTTCATCTGCCGGCTTCATACCGCCTTCTTTATACCATGGAGATAAGAAAGCACGGCATCCCATCGGACTGATGATCTTTCCGTATTTCTTGTACATGCTTGCGATATATCCCTCTCCTGTTAAAGATAACCAGTCTGGATACATGGTCTGTCTGGAGCAGCGGATTCCTGCTTCAAATACATCTTCCAGCTCACATCCCGGTCCATGAAGATTCTTGTCATATAAGAATACAAGTTTTGGGAATAACACAGGCTTCTTGTGTCCTTCTTTTCCCTGTCCTCTTCTTCTAACGTCTAACATGGAGATCGTTGCCATCTTGGCAAATCTTCCAGTTCCTGTTCCTGCTGTCATTGTGATAAATGGATAGTCTCCACGGCTTGATGATACACTGTTAAATTTGTACTCTAATCCCTGGAATCCTTGTTCAAATTCACGTTTGACATCTTTCATCGCTTCTTCTTCTGCACGTTCTCTGGATAATCCAAGTCCTTCGTATCGTTTGATTCCTGCTTCATAGGATTTCTCGGCATATGGTTCTAAGATCAGTTCGATATTCGGTACCGTAAATCCACCATACTGCTGGCTTGCAGCGCTTAATACGATATCTCCGATCACGTCAAAAGCAACATCTAATGTCTTTGGTTCGTTGTACCAGAGATTTCCCATCTCAAATCCGCCTTTTAACACTTCCTGTACATTAAACAGACAGCAGTTCATCGTATCACGGCGGGCAGACATATCGTGAATATAAATATATCCGTCACGGCATGCCTGTATTTCTTCCGTTGTCATGAAAAATTTCTGATAGAGTTCTTTATTTAATTCATTAAAGATTAGGCTTCGTTTGGTAGAAACCAGTGCACTGTCTGTGTTGCTGTTTTCCTTATCCCCAATGTACATGATAGACTGGCTCTTCTTGTATACTTCGTCTAACATCTGTACAAAATCCTGCTTATAGTTACGGTAATCTCTGTAGCTCTTTGCTACCAGTGGATTTGTCTGTTCTAATGCACCTTCGACCACATTATGCATATCTGAGATCGTAACTTCCTTCTTGCGCATCTGCTCCACTTTTTCCGTGACAAAGTTGCAGATAAAATCAAGTTCTTCCTCTGTAAATGTTACCAGTGCACGATATGCTGATTTATTCACTGCCACTACGACTTTTTGTACATTAAATTCTTCTTTTGTTCCGTCTTTTTTAATTACCTTGATCATAATTCTCCCTTCTCTATCAGATTCTCTCATCTTTCACTCATTATATTGTATACTAGATGTAGTATTTTATTTTTCTTTTACACACTAGATAGTGTAGCTTTTCAAGTTTAACACCGCTATCTGGTAAAGTCAATGTTAACTTTTTATCTCTTTCCCTTTATCTGTAAATCCTTCCAAGAGTAAGATTCTTACTATCCTTTATTTCCAGTTTTTTTGACAGATATTCTCCGAATGAGATCGACAATTTGTCTTCTTTTTTAAAAATATCAGAAAGATTGCGATCTGTTTTTAATACATAAACAGACTTCGCGATCTGAGGTTCATTTACTAATTCTTTGATGATCTTTGCATCTTTTTTTCCATTTGCAAAAAGCACGACTTTTAGATGTCCAAAATTTAGCTGCTGACTTTTATATTGTTTCCATTTCTTATTTGCATCTTTTAAGGACGTTGCCAAAAATGTCACCGACCTTGATGGTATTTTTGTTCCAGAATCACTCTGTGCCTTGTCGAAATCCGCATACGAATAACGAACCAATACTTTCTTTTCATTGAGCCGTTCAAATCCCATCGCCAACACAAACCTATGATCTTCCACATCTTGTTGTTTGCTGCATCCTTGTATGCAAAATGCAATTAGCAGCACCAAAAGATACCCTCTATATTTTTTCATCTTTCTGTTCCTTTCTCCACATCAGAAATAAAATAAGTGGAAAAAACAATCCGATCACCAGATTCCCATAGATAAAAACAAAAAAATACCGTCTGATCCATGTTGCAAATGTTGTCATGATCCATGGACTTATGATGTAAATTCCACCATATGACAAACTCAATCCCACGATCCTTCCTTTTGAAAATGCATGTTTGATACTTTCATTTCCATAAAATAAGTAACCGCTGAATACACAAAAGACACCTACGATCCAAAATGCGATCAAAAAAAGATCCAGTCTTGCCATGATCCCTCCTGGCATTGCCACTCCCTGCGCCATAGACATCACAGGTTCTGGATCGACCATCGTAAGTTTCTTTCCAAGGGAACCTACAGTACTTGCAAACACCCCAAGAAAAAGGATCATCAAACTTGCAAATGATCGCATCCTGATCGGTCCATCTTTCATATCTCCACGGTAAAACCACACGAACTCGATCGGATGCATCAGCGCAAATACAAGAATACTTCCATTGAGCATCTCTCTGCCACGCCAATTCCTGACTGCTAACTCATCCCATGAAAGATTTGCCATACTCAAGATCAGTACGAAGATCAGCGGTAGCAATACAAACCAAAAAATTCCTTCCATTACTCTGCCTCTTTTTGTTAAACCTCCCTGATTCATCAGATAAGCCAGAAGAAGCAATGGAAATCCAATAAAAAATGTTGATTTGTCTGGAAGGAGATATTTTTTTGTGAGATACAAAATACATAAATAAAAAAAAGTTCCATTTAGCAGAAATCTTACATAATAAATGATGGATGCAAAACGATATCTTTTTAGTACATTTTCAATAGAACCCCCTCTTGCTGCATGATCTACGATCCACAAATAAATCCCTGCCATCACACTTGCCATAACCACCACGACAATTCCTGAATGATATGATTTTTGTAGTGCGATCTGTGGAAGAAACATTGCAGCTGCCGAAAATATTTCAAGGATCATGATCCGATTCCCCTGTCTTGCCGTGATCATCTGCGAATTATTTTTCATCCTCGTCCTCCTTCTGCCTTACCCTCGCCCCTTCTTTTGTGAATTCTGGACGGTATTTCATCCGCTTTAGTGGATAACGAACCATAAAATCCTGAAATGCTGTGGATAATCTTCCTCTTTCTTCAACCATTGGATGTGCATATGGAATTCCATAATTCTCCAGATAGAATAAATGAATAAATATTGCCAGAAATCCTAAGAAGAATCCATACAATCCCCAAAAAGCACATAAAATGATCAGAAAAAACTTCATCAGACGAAACGCACTGGTGAATAACTCATTCGGAATCGAAAATGTAGCGATCGCAGTCAATGCCACCACGATCACCACGATCGTACTGACAAGATGTGCATCAACTGCTGCCTGTCCAACGATCAGACCGCCAACAACCCCCATCGTTCCACCAAGCTGCCCCGGAAGCCGGATTCCTGCTTCTCTTAATAATTCAAACGATAATTCCATCAGCAGTACCTCCACGATCACCGGAAATGGAACTCCTTCTCTCGCCGAGATCAACGCCAGCAAAAATGGCGTTGGCAACACCTCCGGATGAAATCCTGCAATTGCCACATAAAATCCAGGAAGCCCTATGGAAATGATCGCTGCCACATACCGTAAGATTCTCACGAATGTCGTAATTTCCCAACGATTATAATAATCATCACTTGCCTGAAAGAACACATTGAATGTTACGGGCAGCAATAAAACCATTGGCGAATTATCAAGAACAACTGCAATCCGGCCCTCCATGATACTACTTGCAACCTTATCCGGCCGCTGCGTCAGCTGATATAACGGAAATGGAGTTTTACTGTCTTTTTCCAGATATTGCTGTAACATTCCATTATCAAAAATTCCATCGACACAGATCTTATCCATCTGTTTCTGAATTTTATTTAAAATGTCCTTCTGTACCAGATCCTCAATATACATCAATGCATAATCCGTTTTACTTCTCGTTCCGATCTGCTTCTGGATCACTTTTAACCTCGTATCCCGTATCCTTCTACGGATCAATGCCGTATTCATCCTCAGACTCTCCGTAAAACTATCCTTTGGACCAACGATCGCCACTTCCTGATCCGCATTCTGTACCCCTCTTGTCGGAAATAATTTGCTGGAAAATAAGATAGCCCTTGCTTCTCCACCCAGAAATAAAATCGTATTCCCAGATAAAATCGCTGTCATAGCATCTTCCATTGTATCGATCCATTTCCAGTCTGCGGATTCGATCACATATTGGCTGATTGCTGTTCTTTCCTGCGGAAAAGAATCCTGAAGCAACGGTCTGATGACAGATTCCTGAAGCATTTCTGTATTTACTAAGCCGTCCATGTATACAATATATATGCTGATTTCGTGGTCGATTCCGATTTTGAATTGTTTTTGTACCAGATCGTTGCAATCCTGCATGATTTGGGTTGTATATTTTATGTTTTCTTGGATATCTGGGGAGATGTTTCCTTTTAGTTTATGGGTTCTTGTGTGGAAGTGATCCATGGGTTTTTTGTCCTCTTTTCTTTTTTGAGGATAGTATGTGGTATTTTAGGAGTTGTATACATTTTCCATCATTTACCGACTTCTTTCCGATTTATTGAAAAAGAAGCTGTAAACAGATTCTGTGAAAATGTTTACAGCTTCTTTTTAAATGATTTAGGATCTTTGATCCTGAATCTTATTATTTTCTAATAATATCAGTTGCACTGAAGACTTTATCACCTTTGCCTGCTTTCACACCCTTAGCTTCTAACAGCTCGGATACTGTACAAACTTCATATCCTTTCTTCTTAAGGATCGGCAATACTTTCTCTACTGCTGCAACGGTTGGCTTATGAATATCATGCATTAACACGATATCTCCGTCTTTTGCATGTTTTAAGATTGTTTTAACAGTCGCATCTGTGTTCTTTGTCTTCCAGTCTAAGGTATCAACACTCCAAAGGATCAGTGGTGTATCAATTCCTTTTTTAACATTCTCATTGATCGCTCCATATGGAGGTCTTACGCTGACTGGTTTACTTCCACATGCTTTGTAGATTGCATTCGCTGTCTTGTCTTCCTGTGCTCTTACCTGTGCAGCACTTAACTTTGGAAGGTATGTATGATTCCATGTGTGGCTTGATACTTCATTACCTGACTCTAAGACTTTCTTGACTGTCTCTGGATAATAATTTGCATTCTGTCCTAACATGAAAAATGTTGCTCTTGCATCGTTCTTCTCTAATGCTGCTAATACTCTTTCTGTATTTCCTTTTAATGGACCATCATCAAATGTAAATGCGATCAGTTTCTTTGTCTTATCAATCTTTCTTGGAACGTAGAGTGATTTCTTCAATTCTTTGTCTGTTCCTTTACCGAGCAGATCATCATTTGCCTTTACCATGTATTCTCCCATGGATTTGTTCACTGATGCATAACTTGTTCTCCCAAATCTTGTCGTTACAAAAAATATTCCTGCTGCGATCACCAGAATAATGATCAGTAATGCTGCAACTCTTCCTTTGTTGATGCGTCTTCTTTTTCTTCGTCTTGCCATTGTACCCTTCTTCTTTCCTTATGATTTTAATAATTGAAATGTATCTACATCCACAAGTCCAAGGTCTGTCAGTCTTAATGATGGAATCACTGGAAGTGCCATAAATGATAATGTGATAAATGGATCAATATCTCTGGATATTCCTAGTTTCCATGCTTTCTGTAACAGCTCATCGATACCTTTCTGGATGTCTTTCGCCGGTTTCTGGCTTAAAAGCCCCGCAACCGTCAGCGGTAAAGTACCTAAAACTTTGCCTTCAGATACCAGTGCGTATCCTCCCTGAATCTCCTCTATCGTCTGTACAGCTTTGATGATATCTTCGTCATTATCTCCTGCCGCAATGATGTTATGTGAATCATGTGCTACAGATGTTGCGATCGCACCGTTGGTAATCCCATATCCCTTGATCGGTGCCGCAGCTACATTGCCTGTTCTGCGGTGACGTTCAAATACACATAGTTTGGAATATTCACTATCTGGAGTAAATAACCCCTCCTTTGATGGAACCTCTTCCTGTAAAAACTTCGTGACGATCTGCCCTGGGATCATTCCGATCACAGGAATCTTACCTTCTGCTTCTACCTGAATCTTATCTTTGGAGATATCCTTTAATACAACGGTATGAAGCATGGATTCATTCACTGGTTTTGCTTCTTTTGTAAAGAATTCCGTGTTCACAATTCTTCCTTGTTTGTATACAGAATGTACTTCGACACTCTCTAAAGAATCAAGGATCACGATGTCCGCATCTTTTCCCTCTTCTAATACTCCGATATCATTTAATCCATATGTCTTTGCAGCATTATATGTTGCCATTCTTACTGCTGATATTGGCTTGATCCCAAGTTGGATACTCTTCTTTATATTGTAACTAATATGTCCTTCATTTTCAATAGTATCAAGATGTTTATCATCGGTACAGAACATAAAATGTGCAATAAATTCTGGTTCTTTGACAAGTCCTGGAACTATATTTTCTACATTCCTTGCGGCACTTCCTTCACGGACTAAGATTTTCATGCCTGCAAGACATTTTTCTTTGGCTTCCTCAAAAGACGTACATTCGTGATCTGTCATAACTCCTGCTTCCACGTATGCCTTTAAATCTTCTCCGCTAAGTCCCGGTGCATGTCCGTCAATGACCATTCCTTTACACAGATCTAATTTCTTCATGATCTGCTCTTCTTTGCTTAGAACCGCTGGATAACACATCACTTCCCCAAGCCCTAACACAAGTGGATGATCTTTCCACTGCTCCATATCTTCCGCTGTAAAGTCTGCCCCATTTGTCTCAAATGGTGTCGCTGGAATGGACGAAGGCATCATGACATAGATTCCAAGTGGTGCATCTCCTGCTGCATCCAGAATATATTCCATTGCTTCATTTCCTTTGACATTGACAAGTTCATGGGGATCTGCGATAACCGTTGTTGTACCATGCGGCATAACTGCTTTGGAAAATTCCATTGGTGTAGCCATACTGGATTCAATATGTACATGTGCATCAATGAATCCAGGTGTGATGTATTTTCCTGTACAATCTATTACATTCTCCCCTGAAAAATGACCAATTCCCGCGATTTTTCCATCTTTCACTGCAATATCTGCCTGAAGGATCTGTTCATTTTTCACATCAACGACATTTCCATTTTTAAAGATCACATCATACATCATTCTTCCTCCTTAAATTTTACGATTCCTACATAATATTTCTTATCTGTATCAAATAGCATATTCCAGTCGATTTCTTCGCACTCTCCACAATTCGACCAGATCAATTTCTCTTCTTCCTCATCAAATCCTGTGATCGTCACCCAGTGCCAGTTATCTTCTCTTAATTCATATGCCGGATGTCTTAAGATCAGAAATGCAACTGGATGGTCTTCCTTTAATGCTGGCAAGATAAAATCCAATGCCTGTTCTTTACTTTTGGGTAAAAATAGCTGTTCTGAACTTAATGTGATCCCATGATCTTTTGCATATCTTTTGAAATCTTTCGCAAATCTTCCGATCAGTGGATATCCCATAAATCCAGGTTTCATATATTGATACATCGTCTGCATCAAATTTAAATATTGTTCATAGTCTGCTGCTTTCTGACTATCTTTTATCGGATATAAATCTTTAAAATCTTCCCGACTGAGTGCATAAATGGCTGCAATATTACTGCCTGTCACACTTCCACATCCTGCCAGCCGCTGAAAATCTCCTGGAAACCATTCCTGATCACCGCCATATCCTATGGTTTTACCGTCCTTTATGATCTGTGGACAGTGAAGTTCTTTCCTCATAGTCTGTCTTTCCTGTTATACTCTTAAATTCATTGAATTCTTTTATTTCTTTATGTTAAGATTGTTATCATTAGCAGATATGATCATTTACAATTTACAGAAAGGATGAGAACATCTATGAAAAATATCCTGATATCCTTATGTCTTGCACTATTTATCATCAGTGCATCCGTAACGATAACATTAAACTTCCGACCTTTATATTATCATGATATTTCCTCTTTGAAAATAGAAGAAACTTCCGGTTTTTCCAAAAAAGTGATTCGTGAAAATTATGATGCTTTGATTGATTATAATCAGTTCTTTTATTCTGGCAAATTAAAACTGACCTTGCCTATGTCAAGAGAAGGCAGGATTCATTTTGAAGAAGTAAAACGAATCTTTGTCGGTATCGAATGCCTTTGCGTGATCACACTGATCTTATCTTGTTTCCTCATAAAGAGAAAAATAAGATCACGAAATATTGATTTTCTGAAATCAGCTTCTATTATAACTGTTTTATTACCTGTCACCGTTGGTATTTTATGTGCGGTCAACTGGGATGCTGCTTTTACTATGTTTCATGAGATCATGTTTCGAAATGATTATTGGATTTTTGATGAAGCCACTGACCCTGTGATCATGATCCTTCCAGATGCATTTTTCCTTCATTGTGCTGTTATGATCATCTTACTGATCTTAATTGGCAGCTTACTTTGTATGGGATTTCGTTCTTTTTTTCGACACAGGTTTATGCTATAATGGATAGATATTAATTATTTGTTTCAAATGTTACATTTTTATTAAGTTAGGAGTTTAGCAATGAGACTATCAAAAATAAAAACAAAGGAAATCCGCTATGTGGTCTGGAAATACCGCTTAAAACGATTTCTTCCACATATCTTAACACTTTTCCTTGCTGTTATTGTTGCTGGCGGAGCTTTTAGTGCTTATTCGGTATATCATAAAAAGCATCAAAAACAACTGGCAAAACAATCTGAGGTCCAGCGTGAAAAAGATGTTAACACTGCTCGTAAAAAGGCACAAAAAGAAAAAACAACACTGAAATCTTGGTATACTTACCACAGCATTGCACATGCAATGGGCGGACTTGATGGCAGAGATTATTTGAATTCCATCGATGGTTTTTATCCTGCTTATCAGAAGGGTTATCGTGTCTTTGAAATGGACATCCTTCTTACTAAGGACAACGTTGCGATTGGGAAGCACCAATGGGGTTGGAAACTTTCTGATCCAACCAGTAAAAAAGGCGACCCAGTCAGTTACCGTAAATTCAAAAATACTAAGATCTATGGGAAATATACACCAACTTCTTTCCTTGATGTATTGAATCTCATGGAAAAATATCCTGATTTCTATCTGATGACAGACTCAAAAAGCACAGAGCCTGCAGATGCAAAAAAGGAATTTAATGTTCTTGTACAGACAGCTAAAAAAGTCGGTAAAGAAGACCTCTTAGACCGTGTGATCGTTCAGGTCTACAATCAGAGAATGTACTGGGCTGTAAAAAGTGTGCATCCATTCAAGCATTTTGTATACACCACTTACAAACAGCCCGATGCAGCATTTTATAAAGTCGTAAAGTTCTGTAAACAAAATGGTATTGAAGCGATCACTTCTCCTAAGAATGATATCAATGATTATCGTATGGAACTACTTGCAAAACAAGGAATTTATTCATATACACATTCCGTGAATAATGCTTATTTTGCGAAAGAGTTTATGAAACTTGGGGTTTATGGAGTATATTCTGATTTTCTTAGCCCGGCACAGGTGAATAATAGTTATATTAGGGCGAATTGTCCGAGGTTTGCTTCACGGTATGTGAAGACGATATTGCCGGGGATCAATCAGTAAATCCTGTAGGTAGTCTTTAGTATATGTGACAGAAATATTTGTTCTTATCTTATTTCTGTCACATAAAACTGAAGACTATTCAAACCACTACACAGTGTGTATGTTATATGATATCGATTATTGTATTCATCAACTACTTCGTAGATCTGACCTTAAATTAATTTCTATGAATTGTCAATTACATACTCATCAAATAATGGTAATGTAAAGTATACATATCCTCTCATTTCACCTGACAAGATTCCCTTTTTTATCAAACGTTTTCTATATGGATTAAATTCATTCGTCTCCATTCCTAAACGTTCCCGGATATCTTTGATCTTCCCACCATCAACCTCTGCAATTCCTCTTGCTACTATTCTATCTTTCTGTGATAATTCTGACCAAATCTTATCATAAACAAATTCACTCAAATACTGTTCATATTCATCAATGACTGCTTCGTAATCACCCTCATGATTCCATGTTAAATATCCAAGAACCTGAAATGCAAATGGATAACCTTTTGTAAGTTCTGCCATCTTCGCAGCTTGTTCTGATTCAATTTTAAAAATTGTTTTATATTTATTCATGATTGCCCGATTATTTAACGGTTTTAATTGTATCTTTGGTGCTCTATATAAGAATGTAAGATTCTTTTCATTCTGTAACTCATCGATGTTCTCATATAAACCCGTTGCTAATAAAAATACTGGTAGATCCTGCCTTACAAAAATCTGAAAAGATCCAGCAAAAACCTGCATAAATTCATTATTCGTGACTTCATCAATTGTGATCAAGAGCCTCTTCCCATTCTTTTTCATCTTTTCCAGAATTGCTATGATCGCTGTCTCTTCATCTGTAATTGGTGACATTCCTTCAATTGCTACTCCAAAACCGAAAAATGACAGATCAATTTTGGCAGATTTAATGATTCCAGCACATACCTTGTTGCTATTTAACTTTGATAAAAGTCCTTTCAATAAATCTGTTGCTGGATTCAATTCTATTACGATCCATTGATCATTTTCTCTCAATTTCTGTGAAATCTCAGTCATCATTACAGTCTTTCCTGACCCACGCACTCCTGTAATAATAAACATCTGCTGATTGATCTGTTCTGCTGTAAATGTATGAATGATCTCTTTTACTGTTCTTTACTGTTTTTATACTCTTTTACTGTTCTTTACTGTTTTTATACTCTTTTACTGTTCTTTACTGTTTGTGTCAACATCCCAAATCTTGCAGCATTATGATCAAAATTTAATCCTCATCTGATTCCACTTCACTCCTCCATGCTCAGACTCAGATACTCCCTCATTCTCAAATCCAAATTTCGCATAATAATGCACCAAATGATCCTTACAAGTAAGCACTAATCCTTTTCTTTCCTGCTTTCTTGCATCTTCGATCGCACATTTGATCAACTCTCCTGCATACCCATGTTTTCTGTATGCAGGTATCGTATTCACCCCAAAGATCATCTGCCATGCTCCACTTTCATTGTGCAACTGAGCTTTTGCATACATTTCATCTGTCAGATTTTCTTCATCCGTTACAAATCCATCTACAAACGCAATTAATTTATCTCCATCAAACATCAGCCAGAAATGATCAGCATAGTATTTTAATCGTTCTGCTAATTCTTCTCTTGTTGCTGCTTCTGCTGGTGGAAAGCATTCTGCCTCTACAGATGTTACTGCTTCTAGATCTTTGATTGTTGCGGTTCTTATATTCATATTTTCCCCTTTTTTGTTCTTTGTAGTTTATTATATGTATTTATTTTAACACGGTGTTATTGTATAAATCAGAAAGAAGATAAGAAGAACTATTTATAAGAATAAAGGGTTCTTCTTATCTTCTTTCTGACTTATACCGTAAAACACTACCTTCAAATCACAACTTAATATTCTTCCTTAATATTACGGATCACTGTCATTTCCTGATTTGTAATATGTTTCTTCATGATCTTGCGTGCTTCTTCTTTCTTACCTGCTCTGATCGCATTCACAAGCTCTTTATGCTCATTCAACAATACAATATGGTAATCTGTATCTTTTACATATTCCAGACGATAACGGTAAAACTGTTCTCTTAAGTTTCCAATGATCTGAATCAGCCGTGGATTCCCTGTTGCATCGAAGATGATGTCATGGAATTCCATATCGCTGTCTGCGATGGCTGCATTGTCTCCAGATTCGATTGCTGATTCGAATTCTACTAATGCCTGATCTAACTTCTCCTGTCCTTCTTCATCCATACGTTCCGCTGCAAGTTCTGCTGCTAATTCTTCTAATGAACAACGTACTTCTAAGACATCTCTTAAGTCTTTTTCTGTGATCCTTGCAACTTCTGCTCCCTTTCTTGGGATCATAACTACAAGTCCTTCCAGTTCCAGTTTACGAATTGCCTCACGGACAGGTGTTCTGCTGACTCCTAATCGATTCGCAAGTGCGATCTCCATCAGACGTTCTCCTGGTGCAAATTCTCCTGTGATGATCGCCTGTCTTAATGTATTAAATACCACATCTCTCAGTGGCAGATATTCATTCATGTTCACCTTTAATTTATCGCTCATAGTTTCTTCTCCTCCTGCTTTCTCCAATGTATCTTCCATACTGCTTTCTTATTTGTGAAAATACATTATTGTATCGGTCTTACTACGTATGCCTGTTTGATGTCCTCAATACTTCGTAATGATTCCATTGCATTGTCTGCTGTTTTCTTATCCTCAAAGACCGCGAAGATCGTTGGTCCGCTTCCACTCATTAAAGCTCCCTTTGCTCCTTGATCCATCAGATGTTTCTTAACTTTCTCAATGATCGGATATTCCTTGATCGTGACTGTCTCCAGTACATTCTCCAGACGATCACAGATTCCTGTAAGATCTTTCTCTTTCAGGCACTCCAGCATTCCATCGATATCTGGATGCTTCGAAAGTGCTGGAAGATCAAGGTTCTTATATACAAATGCTGTTGATACACTGATCCCTGGTTTTGCGATCAGAATATAGCAATCTGGCATCGCATCAACCCTTGAAAGTTTCTCTCCGATTCCTTCTGATAGTGCTGTACCACCCCAGATACAGTATGGAACATCTGCTCCAAGCGTTACTCCTATCTCACATAATTCATCGATCGATAATCCTAGATCAAACAGCTGATTCATTCCTTTTAACGCTGCTGCACAATTAGAACTTCCGCCAGCCATACCTGCTGCTACCGGAATCCGTTTGCTGAGATTGATCTCAACTCCATCTTTAATATGATACTTATCCTTTATGAGTTTTACAGCCTTATAAACAAGATTACGTTCATCGGTTGGCAGAAACGAAAGATTACAGGTCATCTCAATCTTGTCATCTTTCCTTTTCTTCATTGTAAGCACATCATAAAGTCCAACCGTCTGCATGATCATACGCACTTCATGGTATCCATCTTCGCGTCTTCTTAAAACATCCAGACCAAGGTTGATTTTTCCATATGATTTTAGAACAATACTATGATCCATATGCACTCCTTTATCTTATGTGAAATAATTTCTATCTCACACCTTGTATACAGAATATTATAGTATTGTTCTGAAAAAAATGCAATCCTTATTTGCTAAAATATTTTCATTTCTTTTACGATCAAAAGCTTATCTCCTGGTTTGATATCGGAAATATCCTCATTTTGTTCCCGAATGCTCTCAACCGTTGTAAAATACGCCTTGGCAATAGACCATAGAGTGTCTCCTTCTTTGACGATATACCCAACGATCCCTGGGATCTCACGTATTTTGTCATAGTCTATCGGTCCTTGCTTCATATCCGTCATAATCCGCTGTCTGACTCTGTGAAAAGCGATAAAATCAAATAAAACAGAAGCTCTGATCTCTATCTCTTCTCCTTCTGTTGGAATCGCTGTCATCTGATCTACCCGCACATCCAGCTGATAGTCCTCATTTCCAGTCAGATTCTTCGTCTCAACAAAAAATGTAAACGGCTCCATATAAGAACTGCTCATCACTGGTGTCATATCTTCTGTGGACAGATACAAGACATCTGCCATCCACACACCTTCTACAGATAATCCTTG
>OGYF01000870.1_pt1 | contig 28609 bp, 25 predicted proteins | sample 1576451 | NCBI WGS metagenome assembly OGYF01 (sample SAMEA3541505, study PRJEB24748) | human gut metagenome | biome: human gut; feature: human-associated habitat; material: faeces | place: China | collected 2012
GGTGCCGCCGGTGCCCGGCAACCAGCTCATAGCCGCCATTAGGGTCCGGGCGGGCAATGGCCGGGACCAGTACGCCGTACTGCCGGATGCTGTCGGCGGTCTCCATCATGGCCTCATCGTCCTTGACCTTAAAGGGGTGGTCCTTGAACGGGTGCAGCTCCGACAGGGGGATTTCCAAAACCTTCTCTCGCTGGGCGTCGGCCCGGCTTTCCTCTGTGGAGAACAAGTCATCTACCGAGGCCAGCTCTACTTTTTTCGCGCTGCTTTTCAAGTTTCAACACCTCCTTTGTCAGATTGCGGTAGCCCTCGGCCACCTTGCCGCCGGGGTCATGGGCGAAAATGCTCTTGCCCTCGGCGCTGGTCTCCTTGGCCCGGACCGAATGGGGAATCTCGGTGCCGAACACCTTGATTTTGCTGCCATAGGTCTCCCGCAGCAGGGCGGCGATCTCCTTGGCAAAGTTGGTGCGGTTGTCCACCATCGTCAGCAGGATGCCGTCGATCTGGAGCTTGGGGTTCAGCTGCCGCTTGACTTTGCTGATGGTGGACAGCAGCTGTTCCAGGCCCTTGGCGGGCAGGTACTCCGCCTGGACGGGGACTATGATCCTGTTGGCGGCGGCCAGCGCGTTGACCGTGAGCATTCCCAGGGAGGGTTGGCAGTCGATGAGGATATGGGAATACTGTCCCTTCACCGTGTCCAGATACTGCCGCAGAATCGTCTCGCGGCTCATGGCATTCACCAGGGATACCTCCATGCCGGAGAGCTGGATGTCGGCAGGCATCAGGTCCACGCCCTCCGGGTGGTGCAGGATGCCCTCGCCGGGTTTGATCGGCTCGTCCATGAGAATACGGCCCATCGCATCGGACAGGGTAAAGGGCAGCTTGTCCGGCTGCGGGTTGCCCAGGCTGATGGTGAGGCTGGCCTGCGGGTCAGCATCCACCAGCAGCACCTTCTTTCCGGCCTGCGCCAGCCCGATGCCTAAGTTGGCGCAGGTAGTCGTTTTGCCGACGCCGCCCTTCTGGTTGGCAACGGCGATGATTTGTGGGTTCAATGACTTCACCTCATTTCTGATTGGGTGTTGTCATGTGCCTGCATAACAGCCCTGGAAACAACAAAAGCCGCCACTTAAAACAAGTGACGGCTTCGCTTAAATCCAATATTCTGTTGTGTTTGGAATCAAAAGGTTTTGAGTTCCTTTCTGCTATTCATTTGTCGTTAATGAAACACCTCCTGCAATTCGACTTATTTCAGTATGATTTTTCGGTTTGGAAAAGGATGAAAAACTCAGACTGAAAACCTCAAAACCCTTGATCCTACGGGGCTTTTCCGGTTTGTCGTAATTATACCGTAAGGGCATTCACACGCCTCTCTACTTGTTGAAATGGGGTATAATGTTTTGGAAATTTCAAAGCGTCTGGGACACTCATCGGTCAACATCACTTGGAATACCTACAGCCACTTGTACCCAGATAAAGACAAGCAGATCGCATTTGGATTGAATGAAGTGAAAATCAAAGGGCTCAACGAAAAAGTCACCGCTGAAGATCAGGTCCTGCAGTTATTACAGGAGTTAAAGACTGGGCCGGAGATCAAATAATCTCCGGCCTTCCTCATTAACATCAAATTAACATCGCCTATTTCAAAAAGGAAATCTCCACACGCACAAACACGCTGTTTCTCAGTTCTCGTTTACAATTGTTAACAATTAATTCTTATTTTCATCACACTTTCATCACAGTTTCTGCCTATACTATAATTGTTCGTAAGAAACGAACACTTATAATTCTTTTTCATAACTTTTTCCTCAGGACTGCACACCTCCCAATATGCAGTCCTTTTTAATTGTCTGATCCCACAAATCCCATATCCCGCAAATGCCTTCGCATCAAAAAAGAGCCGGCTACACCAGCTCTTTCAAATCGCTGTACAGCTGTTCCAGATTCGCCCCTTGATAATCCGGTTTTTGCGGAGCATCTCCATGCTCCAGGCAGTCTGTCACAAGGTAGGTTTTGATCCCAAGGCTTCCCGCCGTCAGATCTTCTCTCGCATCATTCCCCACCATCAGGCAGTCCTGGGGCCGCAGGCCATGCCGGCTTAATATCTCCCGGAAGTATTCCGGATTCGGTTTGCTGTACCGGTAATCCTCATACGTAGTGATCTCTTCAAAATCTTCCGCGCAAAGCCCAGCCCACCGGATCCGGTTCAGAGTCGCGCAGCGGGGAAAGATCGGATTGGTCGCCAAATATACCTTTTTCCCTTTTTGCTTTAAAAACTTGATGATCCAATCTGCCGCAGGCACAGGCCGGGTGGACTGAATCGCCTGATTAAATTCATTTCCATAAAAATCTAAGACTTCTTCCTCTACTTCTTCCCGACGAATGGAAAGCCGTTTTTCAAAGCAATCCCAGAAAACCGCTTCATTGGTGCGGCTTCCATCGTTGAAAGCCATAGCCTCCACCCCTTTCCATACCGCCGCGATCAACTCTTCCTGAGGCACGCCTCTGCCCTTGAAACGAGCCGCCAAAAGCGGCATATAAAATTCCACGAATCTCCTCTGGTCCATAGGGAGCAGCGTCCCATCCAGATCAAATAAAAAATGCTCCATTACAGGCCATCCTTCCTAAACTTACTTGGACTTGCCGCAGTCCTTTTTCTGCCAACCAATTATAGCAAAAAAAAGACTGTCTTCTCAAGACAGCCTTTCTTCTCTACCGATCATGGTTCACCGTCCGATAGAACAGCCGATGAATCTCACTTGTGTCTTTCGTCTCTCCCAATATCCACATCAGCTTAGCCAGCACAGCTTCAGTGGTCATATTTCCCGCCTGCAGAATCCGTTCATCTTCACTGAACCGCTTTCCCACCTGGTAAACTCCCAGATCGCAGCCTTCTTCCATAACTTGGGTGGTGACCGCCAGGGTTTTCCCTCCCTCCACCCAGTCAAACAGCGCCGCCTCAAAGGCCCCGTCCTCTCCACACGGAATCCCCCCAATCCCAAAGGTTTCCAGGATCACCGCATCATAACTTTCTGTCAGCGCTCGGAAAATATCCGGATGGATCCCCGGCGTCAGCTTCAGCAGGAACACCCGATCATCTATCTGCCTGGACACACGCAGTTTCCCGGAAAACGGCTTGGCAGGATAGGTCCGCTCTACTTTGCTGCCGTAGATCGACGCAAGCGGCGGAAAATTAATACTGTCAAACGCGTGAAAGCTCCGGGTCCTCTGCTTCTTGCCCCGTGTCCCGGCGATCGCCTTCCCGTTAAATACAATAGAAACCTCATGGGAGTCTTCATCCAGCGCATAGATCACACTCTGGTAAATATTGATCTTCGCGTCTGTATAAGAATGATCCATAGGCATCTGTGATCCGGTCAGCACGATCGGTTTCTCACTTCCCTGGATCAGATACGACAAGATCGCCGCCGTATACGCCAGCGTATCCGTGCCGTGAAGGATCACAAATCCATCATACTCCTGGTACTTCTCCAGAATCGTATCCCGGATCTTCTCCCACTGCCTTTTGCACATATTAGTACTGTCAATATTCATAAGCTGGAGTGTGTCCAGACGGCAGCCTTCCGGAAGATCCGGGACGCCGGCCAGCAGCTCTTCTCCGGTAGCCTCCGGCTCCAGCCCATTTCCTTTTTCCTTAGAAGCGATCGTCCCTCCTGTGGCGATCACAAGAATCTTCTTCATAGATCTCTCCCCTTTATCCCTGCAGTACAGCGGTCCTATCGCAATTACATCCAGTCCGCTGTCTTCTATCATAGGATACCGGAAGAAATCCTGTCAACCTCCCGGAAAGACTTTTCTCATGCCATTTTTCTGTATTCTACTAAAAAGGCGATCACTGCCGCGCCCGCAAGGCTTACTCCATCCAAAACCATACTCGCGAAAAGACCTCCCGCCTCTACGCACAGTCCCATCAGCCAGGGAAGCGCCACCGCCCCTCCCGCAATGCACAAAAAGAGTAAGGTAGAGATCTTCCCTACTTTTCCCGGAAACCACCCGTAGCCGATGGTCAAAGTCAGCGGAATCGCCGCCCCCGCAAATAATCCCGATGCTACAACTCCCGCCATCGTCAGCAGAAAATTCCGACTCAAGATCCCGATCAGCAGTCCGGCCGCTCCCAGAAGCAGACCTCTGCTTAAAATCTTCACTTCTGGGAAACGCCTGGTAAGGACGGCGCTGACAAGACGGCTTAAGATCAGCCCGATCCAGAAGGCAGAGACGCTAAGATTCGCCATAGCCGCCCCTGTTCCCATCTCTTCCTGCATATAGGCTGGAAGCCAGCTGTTAATGCCAATCTGGTGGCCGCAGTAACATAAAAGCAATGCCATCAGGCAAAAAACCCTTCCCTGAAAAACAGATCCTTCCGCCGCCGGACTGTCTGCCCGCGGCCGCTCCCGCAAAGGCGCATACCCCTTCTGCACCCATCCGTAGACGACGCACATCAGTACCGCCGCCATTCCAAGCAGAAGATAACTCTGTCTCCATTCCATTCCCATATCCGTCAGCGCCGTGGTAAATACCGGGCCCGCAAAAGCTCCGATCCCAAAGCTGCAGTGGAGAAGATTCATGTAAAATCCGCTGTTCTTTGGGTTTAGCCCAGACACACACGCGTTTGCGGAAGAGTCGAAAAATTTCATTCCCGCTCCCGCAAGGACCAAAAGCATCAAAAATCCAAAATAACTTTCCGACACCCCTATTCCGACCAGCATCCCTCCAAACAGCAGATAAGATCCCAGTACCAGATATTTCTTATCATAACGGTCCAGGAAGAAAACAGAGGCCGCGATCCCAAGGATACAGCCTCCGTTTACTGCCACCGTGAAAACACCGCCCTCAGACAGCGCCAGACCGAATTCTCCAGTCAGGACCAGCAGCTGAGTTCCTGGCATTGTGGTAAAAACCGCGTAGAAAAACATCAGGATATATAATACAACTGTGATCGGAAGGGTATTTTTCTCGTTTTGTTTCATAACTCCTTTCCTCCACATCCTTGCTTATCCGCGCTTACAATCGCGCCGCCTCCGCATACGCTGTATAGACCGCATCCTTGATCTTGCCCGGCCAGATCGCGTCCCCAAGCCGGATCACCGGACAGTCTGTCTCCTGGAACTCTTCCAGCCCGTTGGATTTTAAACCTCCCGCAAGGATTACTGTATCTGCTGGGAGTACTGCTTCCTCCCGACTCTCAAGATCAAAGACCCGCACTGCCTGCTCCGTGATCTCCTCTACCCGGCAGCCAGCCCGGAACTGTACCCCGTTTTGACGCAGGGTAAAAAGCACAGTCTCCTTGCAGAACACGTCCATATCACTGCAGATTTCATCCAGCATCTCCACGATCGTAATGTTCCGCTTCACCGTTCCTTCTTTTTTCTTCACAGCAAACCGCAGATTTCCTCCAATACCGTCCGCTCCCAGACATTCCACTTCCGCCAGCGCCCCTGAGAAATACTCCGCGGCCTCTGCTCCGGAAGCGCCGCCGCCTACGATGACCACCCGCTCTCCGACCCGCTCCGGCTGAGTCAGCGCCTCATAAGCATTGATCACATTAGGGCCGTCACTTCCTTTGATTCGTTTGATATAATGAGAACCGCAGGCTAAGAACAATACATCCGGTTTTCTCTCCCGGACCATTTCCTCTGTCACTTCCGTTCTCAGGCATACTTTCACGCCAAGTTCCTTCAATTCCCTCTCATACCATTCAACCAGACGCCCGATCATTTCTTTATTGGGCGGAAGCTTTGCCGCGTTCAGCGTCCCTCCAAGAGCGTTCCTTTTCTCCATCAAAGTCACGGAATGTCCCCTGAGAGCAGAAATTCTGGCCGCTTCCATCCCCGCCGGTCCTCCGCCGATGACCAGGACCTCTTTTTTATTCTCCGCGGGAGCGATCCCATCAAATTCAGTCTCCCTCCCGGTCTCTGGATTCACCGCGCACCGGATCTGGCGGTCGTCATCCAGAGTATCCAGGCAAAATTCACAAGAAAGGCAGTGGCGAATCTTCTCAGGCTCTCCTCTAGATACTTTATACGCATAATCCGGGTCCGCCAGCTGAGGGCGTCCCAACGCGATCAGGTCTGCTTTTCCCTCCCGGATCAGTTTTTCCGCGGATTCCGGATCCCTAATGCCGATGGCCGTAAAGACCGGAATCTCTACCGCTTTCTTGATCGCTTCCGAATAGGGCGCCAAAAGTCCTTTCGTGTGGGGCAGACAGTAAGGCGGCGTAGTCATCAGATATGCCGACGGCTGGGAGGCGGAAATATCAATAGCCGCCACTCCTGCCGATTCCAGCACTTTCGCCAGCGCCACAGATTCCTCCAGACCTCTTCCTCCTTCTACATACTCATTGGCGCTGTAGCGTACCATGATCGGAAACTTGGGTCCCAGCGCCTTGCGGCATTTTTCAATGATCTCCAGCAAGAAACGGCAGCGGTTTTCGAAACTGCCTCCATATTCATCCCTGCGCTGATTAAATACCGGGGAAAGGAATTCCGCGATCAAATATCCGTGACATCCGTGGAGCGTAACCGCGTCAATCCCCGCTTGTTTTGCAAAAACCGCCGCATCCACAAACTGCTCCTGAATATGATGGATCTCTTCCACCGTCAGGACTTTTCCCGGGTTCTCTTTATACTTGGAAATTCCCGATGGAGAGACCCTCGGTGGAATCGAAGCTTCGCTTCCATAGTGTACCAGCTCGATTGATAATTTTGTATGATACCGATGCAGCTTTTCCGCCAATTTTGCCCAGGATGCGGTATATTTCCGGTCACAGATCATAGGCTGCCTTGGGTGATTCCTGGAGTCTTTCGACACGCTTGCCGCTTCCAGGATGATAAGCCCCGCGCCGCCCCTTGCCCTCCTTAAATAGTACTCCTCCAGATCCGGTGTTACACAGCCGTCCTCTGACGTTAGATTCGTGTTCATCGGCGGAAATACAATACGGTTCTTCACCGTCATTGTACCAATCCGGATCGGCTCCATTAAATACTGAAATCTCTTCTCTTCCATAGATGTACCCCCATTATTGAATTTTATTTCCGCCGCCAGGGCAGGATTTTATACAAACGTGCCAGATGCGGTAGCTGCCGTCCGACCGTCTTTTTTCAAGAACACCTCTGCCGTCAGAAACGCGATCCGACGGCCGGATTTATTCAGCTTTGCCCGCACGATAAAGGTCTCTCCGCACTTGATCGGCCTTAAGAAATCCACAGAGAGATGGACCGTGGAAACCGCTTTCGTCTGCCTGTAAAACCGGGTCAGGATCCCGCATGCCATGTCCACTGCCGTCACCAGGATCCCCCCGTGAAGATTGCCCATGGGATTCAATTCCCACTGCCGTACAACAAATTCCATATCCAGCGTGCGCTCCTGGAAACTGCAGGAAACAAACCGACTGCGCATCAGTTCGTAAACATGCTCCGTGATCTGCTCCCCGTCCTCTTCCTGCGAAGAGCCAAAAACCCGGCGGAACACCCGCTCCATATAAGCCTGCCCTTCTTCCGCTTCCTGCTGGGCAAACCGGGAGTCCCCCAGCATCTCAAATACTTGATAATCCACCGTTCTTCCCCCTTTTTGTGATTTTCCTCCTCCCGCTCGTCTGCCGGCCTAACTGTTTCTTCGGCGCTTCAGCGCCTCATCCACTGCTACAGCCGTCTTTACGGTAGCTCCCACCATAGGGTTATTTCCCATTCCAATGAATCCCATCATCGCCACATGGGCCGGAACCGAAGAGGAACCCGCGAACGTAGTATCCCCATACATCCGACTCATAGAATCTGTCAGTCCGTAGGATGCAGGTCCCGCAGACGTTTCATCCGGCCCCAGAGTCCTTCCGATGCCTCCCCCGGAAGCACAGGCAAAGTAATGCTTTCCCTTTTCCAGACACTTCTTCTTGTAAGCGCCTGCCACCAAATGAGTAAAACGCACCATATTGGTCCCATTTCCAGAAATAGAGACGTCCACATCTTCCAGTTCCATAACAGCCACACCCTCCCGCACTTCATGGGCGCCATAGCAGCGGATCTTAGACCGCTCCCCGTCAGAATAAGCCTTCTCCCCGATCACCTGGATCTGATCCTCTTTATAATCATACCTGGTCCTTATATAGGTAAATCCATTCATCCGGGCGATCATCTTTGCCGCGTCTTTCCCCAGACCATTTAAGATTACCCGCAGGGGTGTTTTCCGCACCCGATTGGCAGACTGGACAATGCCGATGGCCCCCTCCGCCGCGGCGAAAGACTCATGTCCGGCCAGAAAAGCAAAACAGCGTACTTCTTCTGACAATACCATGGCCGCCAGTTTTCCGTGTCCGATTCCTACTTTACGTTCTTCCGCCACCGATCCCGGCACGCAAAATGCCTGCAGGGCTTCCCCGATCATCAGAGCCGCCTCCGCCGCAGTTCCTGCGCCTGCGGCGATAGCCACGGCGGCTCCCGCGATGTACGCCCAAGGGGCGTCCAAAAAACAGATCGGCTGTGTTCCTTTCACAAGCCCCGCCGGATCGACTCCATGCTCCAGACAGATATCTTCTGCTTCTTCCAGGGATGAAATCCCATATCTGCCGAGCAATCCTTCGATCCGATCTATTTTTCTATCCATGTTTGGAAATCTTGCCATCTTTTTCTCCCTCTACTCTCTGCGGGGATCTATATAGAAGACCCCCTCCTCATATCTTCCGCTGATGCCTCTGGCATGTTCCAGCGCTTCCTGGGCCGGCACTCCCGCCTGGATCTCTTCCAGCATCTGGCCCGTCTTGATGTAAGCAAATCCTATGATCTCCCGCTCTTCATCCAGCGCCAGTTCTGTCACATACCCTTCCGTCATCTCCAGATACCTGGGGCCTTTCAAGCGGGTAGAATAGCAAGTGCCCACTTGGCTTCTCATTCCATGCCCCAAATCTTCCATGGCGGCTCCCACATCCAGACCGCCTTCCGAATAAGCGGTCTGCGTCCGTCCATAGGCAAGCGCAAGAAAAATCTCTCTCATAGCCACGTTAATGGCATCACAGACCAAATCCGTATTCAGCGCTTCCAGAATCGTTTTGCCTGGAAGCACCTCGGAAGCCATAGCCGCGGAATGGGTCATTCCTGTACACCCCAGCACTTCTACAAGCGCTTCCTCAATAACGCCTGCTTTAATATTCAAAGACAGCTTACAAGCTCCCTGCTTTAACCCGCAGGTCCCTACGCCATGGCTGAATCCGGAAATTTCTGTAATCTGACAAACTTTCGTAAACGTTCCCTCCTGCGGGATTGGAGAAACACCTTCATCTGCCCCGCACTTTACACACTGACGGTCCAGCAAATCCTTCGTATACTTCATACTTCTCCCCCCGCTCCAGACTTTCCTTCTCCGATCTCCTTTTTCAAATATGGGAAAAGACCGCCCGCTTCAATGATCTTCATCATATGCTCCGGCAGTTTCTGGCAGCGGTAGCGTTCTTTCCTTGTCCGATTCCAGATGATTCCTTTATCCATATCCACATCTAATTCATCCCCTTCCCGGATCTTGCCCGCATCCTTGCACTGAAGAGCCGGGATTCCTACATTGATCAGATTCCGGTAGAAGATCCGAGCGAAAGACCTTGCCACTACCGCGCTTATCCCTAAGTATTTTAAAGTCAGCGGGGAGGTCTCCCGGCTGGATCCGGAGCCTAAGTTTTCCTCCGCCACAAAGATATCCCCCTTTTGTACCTTTCTGTAGAAATCCGGATCCACCGCGCTCATAGAATACCGGGACGCTTCTTCGATAGAAAGATCCATATACTGAGGCGGAGAAATAATATCTGTATTGATGTTGTCGCCATATTTTAACGCTTTCCCTTTCATCATTTTTCTCCCTCCTGGATCCTGCCTGCCACCGCGCTGGCCGCCACCGTCAGAGGCGAGGCAAGATAAATCTGTCCTTCTTTGCTTCCCATCCTTCCAAGGAAATTCCGGTTGCTGGAAGAGATACAGTTCTCCCCTCCGGCGATCAGGCCGCTGTGCAGCCCTACACACACACCGCAGGTAGGGGCCATGATCACGCCGCCAGCCTCCGCGATCGTTCCAAGATACCCTTTTTCATCTGCCTCTTTCCAGATTTTCCGGGAAGCTGGGGATACCAAAAGCCGAACACCTTTTGCCACTTTCTTTCCTTTCAGATATTCTGCCGCTGTCTTTAGGTCATTTAGCCTTCCTCCGGTACAGGAGCCCAGGTATGCCTGATGGATGGGGACATTGTGAAGCTCCTCCGCGGCTGTCACATGATCCACCTCATGGGGACAGGCTACCTGGGGTTTTAACTCCTCCGCCCGGAAATTGTAAGTATGCTGATATACTGCGTCTTCATCGCTAAAACAGGGCTCATAGGTCTCGGCGTCCACCTCGATATGATCCAAAAAATTTTTTGTTTTTTCATCAAATGGCATGATTCCTGCCTTAGCGCCCATTTCCACCGCCATATTAGATATGGCCATACGCTCGTCCATCGACATTTCGCCAATGGTATTCCCCTGATATTCTACAGACAGATATGTCGCGCCTGAATGACCGATCTGGCCGATCGTCTTCAGGGAAACATCCTTCGCCATCACATTCTCAGACAGGGTCCCTTCCCAAACTACCCGGATCGTCTCGGGCACTTTCAGCCAAGTCTTTCCAGTGGCCAGGATTCCCAGCATCTCTGTGGATCCCACACCGCTGGCAAAAGCATTCAAAGCCCCGCCCATACAGGTATGGGAATCCGTTCCCAGTATAATCATGCCCGGCCGTACATTCCCAGTCTCCGCCATAATCTGATGGCAAGGGCCCTCAAATTCATAATAGTTCTGTATCCCATGCGTTCTGGCCCAATCCCGGGTAAACTTCACGATTTCCGCCTGTTGGATCGTAGCAGGCGGGGTATAATGATCCGAGATGATCACCACTTTCTCCGGATCCCATACTGGTACGCCCAATTCTTCTAACTGCTTCGCGATCTGGATCCGAGGCCCCAGGATATCATCCATCATAGCCCGGTCAATCTGGACCCAGACAATATCTCCCGGCTGTACTTCTTCTGCTCCCGCTGCCCGCGCGATAATCTTTTCCGCAATGGTTTTCCCCATATTCTCACCTCTCTCCAGTCTATCCTTTCCCTATGTCTATTCCTTCCGGCAGATACACCCTGCCGTCCATGATTCTCCTGGCGGTACGATAGACCCCGATCTTCTTAAGCTGGATCCTGCCGTCCTCCACAGAAACTATGGACTCTGCCGGAAGTTTTCCTGAAGGATGGCCGATGCAGATCGTCTCCCGGTTTTTCGCTTCTTCCCGCAGCACCTCCCAGGCCACACTCCCCGGAATCCGGACCGCCGCCGCGGTAGCTACCGTCCCAGTGATCGGATAAGCTTTATGCATCCGCAGCATGAACAGAAGGCGGGCTGTAAGGTCTATCTTCTGCTCTCGGATTTCTTTCCCATTGATAGCCCGATAACTCTGAGGCTTAGATACAATAGCAAAAAATGGATTATAAGGTGTAACTCTGGCAGCTTCTTCCGGCCGTTCACACAAGCCTATCCGGGCCGCCGCCCATCCCCGGATTTTCTCTATGGTACGCATAAGTTCCGCGTTATTTTCAATTTCATCCGGGCTTTCTGTGCCCGTCATACCAAGTGCTTCTGCCCGGATAAATACCAGCGGATTCCCGGCATCCACCAGGCTGACTTCATAGTTCTTTCCTTCTATACACACCTGATCCTTTACATTCCCTGTAGGGAGCAGTTTCCCAGTCACACCTCCGGCGGTGTCGGACCAGTCCAGCATAATCCTGGCGCCCGTTCCCGGCACTCCATCAATGGCAAAATCCCCCGTCTCCACTGCTCTTCCATCTCTGGTCGGTACTTCTGCACGAAGGATTCTCCCTGTATTTTTCATATGGATCCGCACGAAGGCCGCTTCCCCATCGGCCCGCACCATTCCTTCGTCAATGGCATAAGGCCCTACCGCGGAAGAGATATTTCCGCAGTTTCCGCTGTAATCAATCTTATCCGTCTCAAAGCTGACCTGCCCAAAGGTATAGTCTACATCCGCATCCGGTCTGGAGGGCGGTCCGATAATGGCCAGCTTACTGGTCAGCACATCCGCGCCTCCCAGCCCGTCAATCTGCCGGATATCAGGACTGCCAAACACAGCCCTGATCACAGCATCTCTTGCGGCAGGATCGTCCGGAAGCTCATTTTCCTTGATAAAAATCCCTTTGCTGGTTCCCCCTCTTATGATCGAACACCTCAGGCTCTTTCTCTCATCCATCTAACGCCGCTCCTTTCTTTCCCGCCGCTTTTCGGTTCTTCAGATCTATTATTCCGTCATTGCTTCCCGAAAGATTTCCTCATCGCTGGGGATCGTTCCTTTGATCGGCACGCTCAGCCAGGTATTGTTAAGAAAATGCTTCAGGGTAATATTTTCAGAAACGATATTGCCTCCCCAGGTTCCGCAGCCTAAGGAACCGGTAAATGGCATCCCATTGTTCCAGTCACCGCTGTTTCCTACGCTCTGCGGCTGTCTCACCATCACGCGGGTCGTCTTGGTATTCAGAGCAAGCTCCAGGATATGCTCCTCATTGTTAGACTGAATCCCGCAGGAATGTCCGGCTCCCTGGTAGCTGTGTATCTCATTGACAATCCGCACTGCCTCTGAGAAATCTTTATACTTGTATACAGTCAATACTACACAAAGCTTTTCACCGGAGAAGGGATATTCCTCTCCTCTTCCTGTCTCTTCCACCAAGATCATTGCGGCATCTTCCGGCACTTCTACTCCCGCGATCTGCCCGATCCTGGACGCCGGCTGGGTCACGATATCCCGGTTCAGCACATGGCCCCCATCCGGCCAGATCGCTTTCTGGAATTTATCCTTTTCTTCCGCCGAGGCCAAATAAGCCCCCTCTGCTTTCAGGCACTCCAGAAATTCATCGTAGATCTGCTCACTGACCACGATAGAATTCTCACAGGAACAGCCAGAGGCATAGTCAAACGTCTTACTGACACGCACGTTGGCCGCCGCCTCTTTTAAATCCGCCGTCTCGTCAATGACTACCACGGCGTTTCCAACACCCACGCCATAGGCTGGGGTTCCAGAGCTGTATGCTGCCTTCACCATACCCGCCCCTCCGGTAGCGATCACAAGATCGGACTGAGCCATGATCTGACGGCTCATCTCCATGGTTGGATGCTCCGCGCAGATCAAAAGATCTTCCGGCGCCCCATGCTTCCTTAACACCTCTCTCATAATCTCTGTGACCATATAGGTCGTTCTCTGACTCCTGGGATGGGGCGAGAATACAATGGCGTTTCGGCTCTTTACTGCCAGGATTCCCTGGGTAGTCGGACAAAGTTCCGGCTGCGTGGTAGGAATCAGTGAGCCGATCACTCCTACTGGTTTCGCCAGCCTGCGGATTCCGGTTTCTTGGTTTTCTTCTACTACGCCCACCGTTTTCTGCGGATTGATGTCGCTTAAAACGCCCCTCACTTTTTTATATAATTTGTTCTGTTTCGATTCCTCGTTGCCCATACGAGTCTCTTCCTGGCAGAACGCGGCAATTTTTTCTACCGTATCTTTCTGTACCAGCGCCCAGCCGATAGCTCTTGAGAGTTTGTCCACCTGCTCCTGGGTGTAGCCGTCCGCGATTTTCTGCGCTTTTCTGGCCCGTTCCATCAGACCGGCAACGTATACTTCTTCATTTCGCTTTTCCATATTCAAGCCTTCTTTCTTATATATGATCATACTTGCAAGCCCGCAGCATATTTCCTGTCAGATCCGCATGAACCTTTGCCTTTACATATGCCACCGCTTTCAGATATTCTTCTCCCGCGATCCCGCTCTCAACGCCCATATAGTCCAGCATGTTCAGGAAATCTTCCGTCGCCGCGTTCCCTGCCGCCCCCGGCGCGAACGGGCAGCCGCCCAGTCCGCCCACCGAGGTCTCAAAGGAGGTTATCCCATTCTGCATGGCGGCCAGGATATTGGCTAAGCCCTGGCCCCTGGTGTTATGCAGATGCATGGTATATATAAATTCCGGATACCGCTTTTTTACCGCTTCCGCAAGCCCCGCGACCCGTACCGGATCAGCGATCCCAATAGTATCGCATAAAACGATCTCCTGGATTCCAAAATCTTTGGCTTCTTCCATCAAGGCAAACACCTGCTCTTGAGAGATTTTCCCCGCATAGGGACATCCAAAGGCGGTGGCGATGTCCAGACGCACTTTTAACTCTGGTACCGCTTGACGGATTTTTCCCAGCTCTTCCAGGGACTCCTTGACGGTCCGCCGGACATTTGCCTGGTTGTGGGCTTCGCTTGCTGAGATCACATAGCTGACTTCTTTTATGCCGCACTCCCAGGCGTTTTTTGCGCCCCGCTCGTTGGGTACCAGGGCAATGGCTCTAAGATCCGGGAATTTTTCGCGGACCTTTTCTGCCACTTCTTTTGCGTCCGCCATCTGAGGCACTGCTTTCGGATGTACAAATGAGGTCACTTCTACGGCAGTTACCCCTGCGTTTCGCAGCAGTTCAATAATACGGATCTTATCCTCTGTGGCAATAAAATCCTTGACATTCTGGAATCCGTCTCTTGGCCCAACTTCGATTACTGTCACTTTCTCTGGCAGTTTCATAAGAAACCTTCCTTTCTCTAGATCACGCCCTCTTCTTTCAGCGTTTCCAGCTCCTGTCCCTCGATCCCCAGAAGATCCCTGTAGATTTCTTCGTTGTGTTCGCCAAGGAGCGGAGAATGTCTTTCTACTTCCGGATTTGTCTCACTCATCTTAAATTGGGAGCCCGTCAGTACTGTATCTCCCGCCACCGGATGTTCTACATGGACAAACATTTCTCTTGCCTTTGCGTGGGGATCCGCCGCCACTTGGGCCAGGTTGTTGATGGGTGAGGCTGGAACGCCTCCATTCAACAGTTTCTCCATTACTTCTTCACTGGTATATTCTCTGGTCCACGCCTCAATGACCGGCTTGATCTCTTGATATCGTTCCACTCTCTTTGGGTTCTTGTCATACCGCTCATCTGCGGAAAGCTCTGGTTTTCCCATCACTTCGCACAGCTTCTGCCACAATTTGTCGTTAGCCGCTCCAATAACGATCATGCCGTCCTTTGTCGCAAAAGTATCTGTAGGATAATTGGACTCATACCGGTTTCCAATGCGCTCGGGGATGCGCCCGCCCATGGTATAGATCGGATAAATGATCTGCATACTCGCGATACAGGAATCCATCATACCGATGTCTACCTTTTGTCCAACTCCTGTCTGATTCCGGTATTGAAGCGCCGCCAAAAGCCCGATCGCCAAAGAGTAGCCTGCCAGGCTGTCTGCCATGGCAGTCCCGATCCGTGTGGGGCTGCCGTCCGGCCAGCCCGTCACACTCATCAGGCCGCTGCTGGCCTGGCCGATCACATCATAGCCAGGCCGCAGGGTATAGGGTCCATAATGTCCAAAACCAGACACGGCGCCATAGATGATCGCTGGATTGACCTTTTTTAATTCTTCGTAGCCAAGTCCCAGCTTTTCCATCACTCCCGGCCGATAATTTTCTACTACCATATCAGCCTCTTTCACCATCTGAAGAAACAGGTCTTTCCCTTTTCCTTTCAGGTTCAAAGTGATTCCTTTTTTATTTCGGTTGACGTTCATATAATAGCCGCTTTCGCCGTTTACGAAAGGCCCAAAATTTCTGCTGTCGTCTCCTTTTCCGGGAATTTCGATTTTAATGACCTCCGCTCCCATATCCGCCAGCATCATGGTGCAGAACGGGCCGGCCAGCACACGGCTTAAATCCAGCACACGGATTCCACTTAACGCACCTTTCTGTGCCATTTCCTCGTCACCTCTTTTTCTACATGCCTACCTTGGGAAGTCCAAATACAGAGCGCCATCCTTCACTTCCAGGTTCTTTCAGATACGGAGCCATTTCTTCCGCGGTGCGGTGGGTTACTTCCTCTGTCGGCGGAACTTCTCCCGGCGGAAAGCTTCCCAGAATCTCATCTACACAGTAAGTCAGGTATTCGCAGGCGGCCAGGATCGGACGCTTCGCCTTTCTCGCTTCTGCGATAGCAGGCGTACCTACCACTCCTTCCGGAGTCCCTTTAAATGTGATCGGGCAGGTCATCTCCGTCTCACTCCAGCGCTGCGGACGATGGAACGAGTCAGTAGAATTATCAAACCGTCCCGGTTCAAAATATGCCTTGTTATGAGCTTCTTCCACATGATCCATATCTACCATTCCCTCCGGGAAGCACAGCCGGGCTACAGAAGTCTCACATTCGTCCGCGTGTACAAATGGCGTCTGTACCATGTCGTCTTTCGCACATGGGAAGAAGAATTCCCGGATTGCCCGATGCCAGTCCATGACCTGGATGATGCAGGGAAGCTGATACCGATAAAGAAATTCATGAAGCGCCGTCTCCAATACCCACAGCTGCCCATGGTTATTGATATAAATCTGTTTGCGGAACCCGTCATTCCAAAGTCCCAGCATGACCGCTACCAGATTTTCTACCGCTACGCTCTGCGGCAGCATGACGGTCCCCGGCATTCCCAGGTGGTGGTATGGATGGGCTCCATATGGGAGCGGATTATAGGCAAGGCTGACTTCTCTGCCGTCCTTTGCTGTCGCGCGCCGCACGCCTTCTACGATAGACTGGCACTGGAACGTATCCAGTCCGGAAACGGTATGCATGCCGTGGCATTCTGTACATCCTACCGGCACCAGGACGACATCATTTTTCTTCCTCTTTTCTACCACTTTATATCTTGGCGTTGTCTGGATATAGGTATTGGGCAGTCCAATCTCGGAAGGTGATGGAATCTCATAACGCTCTTTTAAAAGTTTATCTACTTCTTCCTCTGACATATCCCAGATTTTCTTTTTTAACTGTCCTACCTTTGTATTCTCAAATACAATGGCTGGATTCTCTGTAGTCAGCCACATGCTGTTCTCGTATGCCATATCTTTGTCCTCCTTACTCTTCTTCGTTCATGGTAAGCATCACTTTGACCGCCCGGTCTTTATGCTCGATGGCCATGTCAAACGCATCCTGGATATCTTCCAGCTTATAATATGCTGTAATAAATTTTGTAAAATCAATCTGGTCTTTCACCCGGCTCATAAACTTGATCGTCTTGGTAAAGAACCATGGCTGTCCCGCGCTTCCCTGGAGGTTCAGTCCTTTCCAGATGGCCTTGCCAATCTCGATCGGGATCCTGCGGCCGATAGAATGTCCGATGAAGCGGATCCTTGCGTGAGCTTTTGCGATATCAACCGTTGTAGAAACGCCGAAATCTGTTCCGGTACATTCTACGATAAGCGATGCGCCCTGCCCGTCTGTGTTGGCAAATACCGTCTCCACCACATCCTCATTCATCGGGTCAATGGTCAGGTCTACACCGATGATGTCTTCCGCCATTTTCCTCCGGAACTCAATCGGTTCTACCACGATGACCTTCGCGCCTGCCGCCTTGCAGATAGTCGCTGCAAATAAGCCGATGGCGCCGGCGCCAAAGATCACACAATCGTCGGTCCTGGCCACGAAACCGTCTCTCCCATAAAGGCTGTAATAAGCCACCGAGCAAGGTTCCACCAGCGCTCCTTCGATATAAGTCATATTGTCCGGCAGTTTGTAGCAGAACTGTTCCTCTCCGATGAGATATTCTCCCATTCCGCCGGGAGCGCTTGGCATAAAGCCCACTTCATTCCAGTTTGTACAATAAGAGTTGTTGATCCCTTCTTTGCAGATATCGCAGCGGTTGCAGGAGTTGGCACATTCTCCTGTCACGCGGTCGCCTACTTTCAAAGAAATCACGTCTGAACCGACGGCGACTACTTCCCCTGCCCACTCATGTCCCGGCGTGTAAGGCCCCAGGTCGTAACGGCCCTCTTTGGAATGTCCCAGATAACACTCTACGTCAGATCCGCAGATTCCGCAGGCATGGAGTTTCACCAGGATCTGGGTTGGTTTCAGATCGGCCACTTCTACTTCTTCCAGTCTTAGATCCTTTGGGCCGTGCAAAAATGCATCTAATGATTTCATAAACGTTCCTCCTTTATTCCTTCTTCTATTTGCCAAGCAGCAGGCGCGCTTCTGCCGCTATCGCTTCTTTTGTCAGTTGGTTTTTCTCAAGCTGGTAAGCAAGAGAAGCAGTCACGCCGAACACATCCGAAAGGCCCATCCGTCTGAGTTTTACCTTGCTCCCTTTTTCTGCCAGCACCTCTGCCGCAGCGCTTCCTAAACCTCCGATGACACTGTGGTTTTCACAGGTAATAACCGCCCCAGTCTCTCTAGCCGCCTTACGGATCACTTCTCCATCCAGCGGCTTAAGGCTGGGCATGTTGATGATTCTTGCGGAAATCCCTTCCGCCTTCAAAAGCTCTGCCGCATCCAGGGCAATCCCTGTCATAATGCCGCAGGCGATGATCGCGATATCTGAGCCATCTGTCAGAGTCACACCTTTCCCAAGCTGAAACTCTGGCATATGGTCATATACATTCCTCAAGTACATCTTCGGCTGCCGGAAATACACCGGCCCTTCATATTCCGCCAAAAAACGTACGGCCGCTTCCAACTCCCAAGTATCTGCCGGCTCTATTACGCACATATTGGGGATACTGCGCATAAGGGCCACGTCCTCCACACCAATGTGGGTCCCTCCATTTTTCTCCGCCGTCAGCCCCGCATAGAGTCCGCACACCTTTACATTGGCCTCGTTGTAGGCGATGGATATACTCACCTGGTCGCAGGCCCGCTTCGTAGCGAAATTCGCAAAAGAGCTGGCAAATACATTTTTCCCTGCCAGGGCGATCCCCGCCGCTGCCGCCATACAGTTTTGTTCCGCGATTCCAAAGTTGATATGGCGCCGCGGATACCTCTGGGAGAATGCTTTGGTCCCAAAACACCGCATAAGATCCGTGTCGCAGACCACGATTCTTTCATCTTGTTCCGCCAGTTCTACGATCACTTTTCCAAACACTTCTTTACTGATCAGCGTCCGCTCTGTCATTTCTGCCATATTACTTCCCTCCTTCTCCCTTCAAGGCTTCCAGTTCCTCCGCGTTTAAGAACAAGATGGAATCATCAATATTTTCATTAAAGAGTTCTTCATATGTCTGCCGGACCTCTTTTAATGCCTGAGCTCCTTCTTCTTTCGTCATCTTCCGGCTGTGCCAGTCCGCCTCATCTTCCATAAAAGAAACTCCTTTTCCTTTGGTTGTATTAGCGATCAACACTTGTGGAAACGCCCCTTTTTCTGCCTCTTCGTCCATTCTCCGGAATGCTTCTTTCAGCGCTTTCAGATCGTGGCCGTCACACTCATCCACATACCAGCCAAAGGCCTCCCATTTTGCCTTCAAGTCTCCAAGGGGCATCACGTCCTCCGTAAACCCGTCAATCTGAAGCCGGTTGTTATCCACGATCACTTTGAGATTATCCAGTCCATATTTAGCCGCCGCCATGGCCGCCTCCCACACTTCTCCAGACTGGCATTCCCCATCTCCAAGGATGCAGTATACATTATACTTGTTTATATCATCCATCTTCTGAGCAAGAGCCATGCCAAGCGCCATAGAAAATCCCTGTCCCAATGCTCCTGTAGATGCCTCTACCCCCGGCGTTTTCAGCCGATTACAGTGTTTGGGAAGCATACTGTCATTGGCATCAAACTCCTTTAATTTTTCCGCCGGGAAATATCCCAGATCAGCCAGAATCACATATAAAGCGGGGCTGGCATGTCCCTTTGACAGCACGAACCGATCCCGGTCCGGCGCTTTTGGATGCGCTGCGTCATATTTCATAACGCCTCCGTAGTACAGCATTGTCATAATCTCTAAAACCGAAAGAGACCCTCCCGGATGTCCGCTCCCCGCATAGTCCATCATTGCCACCAGATTAAATCTGGTCTCTTCCGTCTTTTTCCTCAGCATTTTAAAATCCTGCATCACTTCGCTCATTCTTCCATCCCCTTTCCTATGGATCCGTTATAACAGAATTCGCACAAACTATAACAATATTCTTATGTTTGCTAAAATCTTGATTTTCCCGATCTGCTTCTTTTGTTGTATTTATGTTATCAATTTATCGATGTTACTTCTATAAATTTATTGCTATATAAAATAACAATATTCTTTGATATTTTGCGGAAGGAGATAAAAACAGCCGTCCATTTCACTTTCCTGCAAAAGTGAAATGGACGGCTGTTACCGCCTCGGCAGGCCAATAAAGGCTACTTTTTCCTCTCCTCCATCTCCAAAATCAGTCTTCGAATTTCATTTTCTTCCTCTTCTAATGCTTCCGCAATTTCTGGAACAGACTTCCCTTTGGCTAATTTCTTCTGAATCAGTTCCTCCAATTTATTCTCCCTGCCCCATTCTTGGCCTTCTTCCCAGGCCGCTTCCCTCTCCTGACGCAGATGCTTTTCCTGGTCGTATTCATAAATACTCATGTTTTTTGCCTCCCTGCGATTTCCTTCCAAAAATTCCTTCAAGATTCCTTCCTGGATACACTCTGTGATCGCCCGTTCTACCGCTTCCTCTATAGGCAGTTCTTTTGTATATTGTCTTACTCTTTCTGTATATTCCGCATACTCCCATAACGTATGGCTGGCTTCCATCAGTTCCAGGTTATGTCCCTGGTTGATATTCAACATAAGCACTTCCAATTCCAGCTTGTGTTCCTCTTCCTCTACCGTATAAAGTTCGGAGAGTTTTAGGATTTTTTTATCCGGCTGGTCTTCCTCCCCATTATAGAAGACCACAAATCTCGGCGGCGGAATCTGTACTTTCCGTCTTCCATACAGATTTTCTTCTGCCGTCATTCCTGACAGCAGATCCGCAAGATAAAAGAGAAATCGCAGCGGAAGATTTGGGCTGTAGGTTGACTGGTGCTCATACAAGGACAGTCTGGTGTCGATGAGAAACGAAAGATCATTGCGCAGCGACATATAGATTGCGTTCTCCAGAGTATTGATCTCCAAAAGATCCGGATCCTCATATCGTTTCCCGCTGACCGCATTATACAGTTCCAATAGTTTTCTTTTGTCCTCAAAAATCATCACGAACAGCCTCGACTTATAGAGACGATTTGGTTTCCTCTCCATCCAGCTTCCTCCTTTAAAAATGTGTTCTGCAGGAGGACTCTGTTTTTTAAAAACCTCTCTGCATTGTTTGATCAAGATACAAAGCATTGAGATTTCCTTCGATGAATAAGTCAGAATGTCCGATACGGCAGATGCCGCGTAGAAATGTACGGTCAGAAATGAAAATGCTTTTTATGTGATAAATATATCTCTTTTCTATCTATCTGTCAACCATATTTTTAAAAACATCTCTTTTCTAGAAGATAAAACGGGAAAGCTATCGTGCCTTCCCGTTTTAATGATTTACATTTTCATATTGCGCCTAAATATCGAATCCAAGTCCCTTGATATCTAGCAATTCAGGTGCAAAGTTTCTTGTAAAATCTCTTGGCATCGCGTCTTTTAAAGCTTCCCATAAAATACTGCTTTCATAAACCTCGCAACACAAAGATCCGTTCTTTTAGAAAAACTCTATTTCCGTCTGCCATACTACTTATAGCTTTTCATAAAGCTAAGATTATCTTTATACAAAATTCAACCAAGTTCTTACTTTTTTAGCTCTCTTTGAATAAGTCTAAGTTTCCTTGCACATTGTATTTCGTTTCAATTATAATAGGTTTTAAAAATTTTACTCATATCAAAATCTAAAATTCAAGTCACTACGGCCTTCGAACGGGGCTTCAATAAGTAATGGTTTTAAAAAATCAGCTGTTTTTTTCATACCATCTTTTCTACTCATTGTGATATCTTCATGTTCAAAAGTAAGAGAGCCAAAATATCCTACCATAGCTAATTCTGTGATTACATCTTCCCAATTAACATTTCCCCAGCCAGGAATACGGAATCTGAAACCTCTATCAATTCTTCGATAATTTCCGTATGGATTTAATCCGGATTTTCTTACATTATGTTTCACAATTTGAGCATCTTTTGCATGGACACCAAAAATTCTGTCCCCAAACAAATCGACAAATAACTCAACATCTATCCCATACATCATCATATTAGCCGGATCAAAATTAAATCCCCACGATTTATGATTCCCCAATAGCTCTATACTTCTTTGTGCGGTTTCAATGTCATACACCATTTGATTAGGATGTGGTTCATGCGCAAATTTCACTCCATATTCATCAAATTTATCAAGAATTTTTCCCCATCGTTCTGCAAAAATTTCTTCTTCTCTTTCCCACGCCTTCGCATCCGGCCACTGGCATACTCTACCAAAATTTTCGCATCCTGTAAATCCTACAACAACCGGAACCTCCATCTCATTTGCCACTTGAGCCGCTTTGATAATCGCCTCTGTACCGTATCGAATTTTTTCTTCTTTGGTTCCGCTATATATATCATCAGTATCTCTTCCATACGGGCCCATTACCAATTGGCTTTCTGGATGATCTCCAAGAGATGAAATCTCTAAACCATACTCTTTAATCTTTTCTTTGTATTTCTTGACATTTCCTTCTATTAAAATAGTATGAATATCTAAATGAAGATTACCTTTTTCAAACGTTTCAATCTCCAGTGTTTCGTATCCATATTCAACTGCCATTCGGCATACTTCGTCTAATGATAAGTCAGCATATGTTCCTGTACACAATCCAAGTTTCATACAATTCGCCTCGCATCTCTTAAATCAAAGTTTGTCCACCCGCAACAGTAATAGTCTGCCCTGTAATATAACTCGACATATCACTTGCCAAAAAAAGCACACAATCAGCCACTTCTTCAGGTGTTCCAAAGCGCTTTACTGGAACAGAATCAGCCACTTCCTGAACAAACTGCTCTGGTGTAATGTTCCTCTTTTCTGCCCACCATTTTGCCGCTCCCTGAGTCTGTTCTGTCATAATTTTTCCTGGCGCTACTGCATTGACAGTAATATTATATGGCGCCATTTCAAGTGCTAACCCCTGTGTAAAAAGCGAGACCGCTCCCTTTGATGCAGAGTACGCAACATTGTATCCCTCCCCAATTTTCCCAGCAATAGAAGAAAAATTAATAACTTTCCCGTATTTTCTTTCCTTCATTAATTCTGTCATTTTATAGTTCACAAAGTACGTTCCATCCAAATTAACCGACATTGTTTTATTCCAACCTTTTTTATCTACTTCATGAAGTAAGCCTAAAATAACTATTCCTGCCGCATGGACTAAAATATCAATCCCGCCGAACTCATTCCATGCCTTTAGAATTATATCATTTACCATATTTTCATTTGATACATCTAATATATATTTTTTTACCTTTGTTTGGTATTTTTGCAGCAACTCTTGTTTTACTTTTTCCAGATTATCTTCCGCAATATCTGCCAACGCAACATTAGCACCATTTTCCGCGAATTTTACCGCACAAGCTCTCCCCATTCCACTCGCCGCTCCAGTTATAAAGACATTTTTATTTTTTAAATTTAACACTATTTATTACCCTCCAAATAATAAGCCACTTTTTTACATAACCGCCTTTCGTAAGCACATGACGAAAGGCGGTTATAAACTTTTGGATTTTTCACCAAAACTCCTCGTTATCTCAATATTACCACGTATTTAGTTTTACTGGGAAACTCTCTTCACTTCAAATTACTGATATTGTTCTAAGTTTTTAATGGCTTCTTCGGCTCCTTCTTTTGTAACAATTTCAAAACCACTATCTGTTACCATTTCCGGATTGCCGCCTTCAATAACTTCAAGTAGAACATTTATTGCTTCTTTCCCCGCCACATCGGGTGCCTGCGCAGTATTTGCGATTTCACTTCCGTCTTTTACCAGATTCAATCCATCTATTGTCCCATCAAAACCGATTACATCGACTTCATCAAGTACACCAGCCTCTTCTAATGCTCTTACACACCCAATACCAATTGCATCACAAGCACACCAAAAAACTTCTACATCTGGATTTGCTGTCAAAATGTTCTGTGTTGCTGTATATCCTTGATCAACAGACCAATCTGTCGACTGTTCCGCAACAATATCACACCAATCATCTAACCCATCGTCAATTCCTGCTTTCCGCTTGTTCCCGTTATCATTGCCTTCTTCTCCGTTAATTTTAGCCAGCTTAGTTCCTTCGGGATAATTTTCTCTTATCCATTCTCCTGTTGCTACGGCGGCGCTATAATTATCAGTTCCTACAAACGGAATTCTTTCATAACCATCTGCTTCTAACGCATCTTGATCACAGTTGTTGTCCATCATAACAACCGGAAGGCCAGCATCTTGACATGCCTTAACTGAAACATTTGCTCCCTCTGCTGACATGGCTGCCATAACAAGGCCATCAAAAGTTCCATTTGAAATAATATTTTCAATCAGTTCTGTTTGTCCTGCCACATCTGTAAGTCCTTCTCCACTCGTAGCTTGGACAACTCCTTCATGCCCTAATGCTTCGCACTGCATCTTAGCCGCATTCGAAAGAATAATCATATAAGGATCACTCAAACCATTTGGAACTATTGCTAATTTGTAACTATCTTTTTTCTCTGTTTCCTGCTCCTCTCCACTTCCACTATCATCAACTGTTCCACATCCAATCAACGTAACGGCCAGGATAATTGCTATACATTCAGCTATGATTTTCCTTTTTTTCCTTTTCATAAATTTTCCTCCTTTACTTTTTTATAACGTGGTAATATTGCAAGACAATATTATTTCTATTATTCCGCCTTTCGTTCTTCTGATTTATCCACCAGGACTGCTCCAACAATAACAAGCCCCGTAATAATCTGCTGATAGTATACGGATACATCCAACATCTGTAATCCATTTTTTAAAATTGTAAGAAGCAATGCTCCCACTAATGTATTCCTCAGCTTTCCTTGTCCGCCTGAAAGTGCAATTCCGCCAATTACACAAGAGGCAATCGCATCCATCTCATATCCTTTACCAGATGTTGGAGACGCATAAGCCAACCTAGCAAGTAACATCAATGCGGCAATCGCTGAAAATAATCCTGCTAATGTATATACTAAAATCTCAACCATTTTAGTATTGATTCCGGATAGTCGTGCCGCCTGTACATTTCCTCCCAACGCATATACATGTCTCCCAAATTTAGTTTTCCCCATTACAAATATCATAATTATATATAGGATAATCAAACAGTAGACAAACGTCGGAATTCCTAAAATTGTCAGTTTTGCAAATGCATTCAGTTCTCCTGGTAATCCTGAGATTGGTTGTCCCCCATTCAGTGCAAGTGCACCACCTTCTGCCATCTCCATAATTCCAAGTGTCATTATAAAAGCCGGCAATTTTCCATAACTAATTCCTATTCCGGTTACAGCCCCAACCAAGCACCCTGCTACTACTGTCAAAACTAATGCTATCCCTAAGGGCAGTCCTCCTTTTACGATCAATAAAGCACAAATCATTCCATTAAATCCCAACATACTTCCACTAGACAAATCGATACCACCTGTCAAAATAACAATAGAAGCCCCTATCGCCATAACACCTACAATGGAGGACTGCACAACAATATTGGTTATATTATTCCAACTAAGATAATCAATTCCCCTAACTTTACATAAAAGTGTAAATACTAAGATAATGGCTATGACACCTATGTAAAGAGCAATTTCTGAAAGCCACTTTCTTTTATTTTGAGCTAGTTCTACAACTTTTTTATTTTCCACTTTGCTCACCTCCATATAGTGCATATTCCAAAATTTGTTTTTGAGTCAATTTTTTTGTATTTTCCAAAATTGTTGCTATTTTTCCAGCATGCATTACCATAATACGATCACTCATTTTCATAATCTCCACTAAATCGGAGGAAATCATAATAACGGAACCTCCTTTTTGGGATAATTCCTTAATAATATTATAAATTTCTTCTCTTGCCCCAACGTCTATCCCTCTTGTAGGCTCATCGATAATATATACATCCGCATTATTGGCCACCCATTTTGCTATTACAACCTTTTGCTGATTTCCCCCTGACAAACGTCGAACTTCTTGTTGATAGCTTGTCGCTTTTACATTCAATCTTTTCATGTACTCTTTCACATAAGAAGGGATTTTTTTTGTTTTCAAAATATACTTTCCAAACTGCGACAAATTTGGCAAAATAATATTATCCGCTACTGAATGATTTAAGATTAGCCCCTCGTCTTTTCGATCTTCGCTAAGATAAACAATCCCCTTTTTTATTGCATCGTTTATGTTGTTTTTCTTTAATTCCTTAGTATCATTCTGACAAGTAATTTTTCCACCATCTTTTCGATATGCTCCAATAATACATTTCGCCATTTCTGTCCGACCAGACCCTACCAATCCAGCAACTCCCAGTACCTCTCCTTTATACAAATGAAAAGAAATATTTTTTAGCAATGACTTATAAAATAAATTTTCCACCCGAAGAGCACAATATTCTTTGTTAATATAAGGATTCTTTTCTTTCTCAAACTGAACCTCTCTGTTTACCATCAATTTTGTCAACTCTTCTGTATTGGTATTTACTAGATCCAATGTTGCTATATACTTTCCGTCCCTCAAAACCGTACATCTATCACCTATTTCAAATAGTTCAGACATTCTGTGAGAAATATAAATAATCCCTATATTTTCTTCTTTTAATTTACGAATCACTTCAAATAAACGCTCGGTTTCCTTATCTGTGATTGCTGCTGTGGGTTCATCTAAAACTAAAATTTTTAACTCTGTTGAAAGCGCCTTAGCAATCTCGACCATTTGCTTTTGTGCTACACTTAGGTTTTTTACAAGCGCCTTTGGATTGATTTCAACCCCCAGACGTTTTAGAACTTTCTCTGATTCTGAAATCATTTTTTTACGGTCTATCACAATTCCATTATGAAATTCTTTTCCCAAAAAAATATTCTCATAGACACTTGTATAGGGATTCAAATTGAATTCTTGATAAATTACACTAATTCCCGCATCAATTGCCGCTTTAGTTGAAAGACCATCTAGTTTTTCTCCAGACAGAAAAATTTCTCCCTTTTCCTTTTTATAGGCTGCCGACAATATTTTAATAAGTGTAGATTTTCCCGCTCCATTTTCTCCTAAAAGTACATGTACTTCTCCCTTTCTCACATCCAGACTTACATTATCTAACACCTGCACGCCTGAAAAGCTTTTACAAATTCCTTTCATTTGAAGTGCTAGTTCTTCCACATTTCCCCCTCCTTCCCTAAATACTTCCGTTGTAACCTCTAAAAGATTTCTTTAGGATATCAATATCTTGCCTCATTAATTCAATCGCATCTTTATCACAGTGATTCATTGGTGGCTGGTCATAATAATTTTCCAAATGCACAAATCCTTGATATCCAATCTCACATAATGCCTTTACCGATTCATAATACGAGGTCGCTCCTTCTCCTAGAAGGGCGGCGCTAAGTTCTCCTTCTTTTCCATCTTTTACGTGCACTTCACAAATTCTGTCACCCAATTCCCGTATCATATCCGGTGCGAAATACCCTTTGTTCAAATATGGATTTTGCGTATCCATATAAATTTTTAGGTTTGGATATCCAACTTCCTCTATGAGCCGGATATCCTCTTTTACAGATAATGCATTTTCCGTTGCCACTTGGATTCCTGCCTCTCCCGCCAGTTGACATGCTCTGCGCAAAAAAATCACAAGTTCCTGGAAATCTTTCTCCGTTTCTATCCGACTTTCTCCAAATGCCGGAAACTGTATCAAAGGAAGTTTCATTCTCTTTGCAATTTCTACTGATTTTTCTAACGCCAGCAACGCCACTTTTTTCTCGGGAGAATCCACCGGTTTCGTAATTCCATAATAGTCCAAACAATTAACTGCAACCGCGGAGAACTCAATTCCATATTTAACTTTTTCTTCCAAATAAGCATCTTGGATATATGGATTAGATAAGGGGAAACTATGTTCATAGTCTCCCTGAAAAAGTTCTACTCCATCTAGGCCCATATCTTTTACAAATTTGCAAATGTATGGCCCCTGGATAGGAGACGCCCACTCACATATGCCAAACTTTATCTTCCCCATGTTCCATCCCCCAATCTATCTTTCCATTACCAGTTCGGTGTCACCACAAATTTTCCGCCTTCCAGACTAGCCGCCGCCTCGATCGCCTCGATTGCTTGTTCCAGGGGATAACACCTGGTCAAAAACTTACTGGGATCAATTCTTCGGTTTGCGATCAATCGAATCACATGCGGCCAGATATCATGTCCAGAACTTCCAATGGAACAATGATAATTCACTCCTTTCTTTTGCAGATATGTGGACATAATCGGTGTCCTTGTGGCCGAAATCCCGATTTGCGCAATCGTTCCGCCTACACTCATCATTTTTTCAATCTCTGGAATCGTTTCTGCCTGATGATGTGTCGCTTCTACAGCCATCTCTACCCCAATACCATTCGTAAGTTCCATTACCTTCTCGCTTGGACTGCTTCCTTCCTGGAACAATTTATCTGGATCAAACACATAGTCTGCACCTACATCCTTTGCCAGTTTCATCCTTAGAGGATTTTTATCAAAAGAAATAATTTTTGCAGCCCC
>OGYF01000874.1_pt1 | contig 28501 bp, 20 predicted proteins | sample 1576451 | NCBI WGS metagenome assembly OGYF01 (sample SAMEA3541505, study PRJEB24748) | human gut metagenome | biome: human gut; feature: human-associated habitat; material: faeces | place: China | collected 2012
TTTGCGTGAATGGCGTGTACTGCACGGCCTCAGCGGGCAGGAGTATGCCATGTATGCTGAACATTCCGCTGTTTATGGCTGATCAGACGGATCGATTGATCGGGGTAGCTCTGCGGCAGAAAAAAAGCGAATGCTCCGGATAGCAGACCGCATTTTGCAAAGATTTCCATCATGGTCTCCCGACAGGCAAAACAATGAGGCGGGGCACAGCAAAGCTGTGTCCCGCCTCGTCTCAAAATTTACTTCTCAGCCGATCTGGTTCCAGAACCGGTACAGCATGACCGCGAACTGGGCGCGGGTGGCGGTGCCGGTGGGATTTAGAGTGCCCTGGGAAGTGCCGGCGATAACGCCGTTCATCGTCATCCAGCACATTGCCTCATAGGCATACTCGCTAATCTGATCCGCATCGGGATAGTCCAGCTGGAACGCCCATGCGCCGGTGAAGCCCTGTCCGTTCATCTGCGCGAACCGGTACAGGAGTGCCGCAAGCTGCTGGCGGGTGACGGCGTTGCCGGGGTTGGTGCCATCGGAGATACCACTGTCGATAGCCCACTGGCGGGCCTCCACCATGTTGGCGGGATCCGCGCCGGACAGCCGTGCCAGGATCATCCACACCTGCTGGCGGGAGATGCTTGCGCCGGGGGCGAACGTTGTGGCGCTGGTGCCGTTGACGTAGCCGTTCTCATAGGCCCAGGCGATCTCGTCGTAAGCCCAATAGGTCTCGGGCACGTCGGCGAAGAAGGCGGTGGCGCCCTCCCGGACGAAGGTGACGGAGATGGTCACCCGGCCCCTGGGCTGCTCAAAGGTATACGTGCCGTTGCGGCCGGCGGTGACGCGGACGTCGCGGCCATTGCGGTCCGTGACGGTGACGTCGCCCACCTCATAGCCGGTGTCGGGATCCACGGTAATCGTGACCTCGTCGCCCTCCTCGGGGGTACGGGGGTTAATCTTAACGCTGCCGCCGTCGGAGACGTCCAGCTTCGGGCTGTAGCTGGGGTCGGAGGATCCGCCGGAGGAGGAAGAAGAAACTTCCGTCCACTCGGCGTCAAAGGTCATAGACTCTGTAATAGTAAATGTTCGGCCGGGCTGGTAGAGAGTCCCGTATAAGCTCCAGCCATCAAACCGCTGGTTGGAAGCGCCGCTGGGTGCCGCGGGGAGTGTAAAGGAGTCACCGGACTTGATGTAGTACGTATTGTAGACCGCGTCCCCATTGTTAAGGGTAATGGTGTAATACGTGATGGGATCTCCGCCTCCATCGGGGGTCAGGTCTGTAATCACATCGTTGGGGCCGGCTGCTTTCTGCGCCGCTTCCATATTCTGATAGTAGCTGTAGGGAGTTTCGGGGTTGCTCGCACTGTACAGCTGGGCAGTCAGATCAGCCGCTAAATAGTTGGTCACAGGATCGGAGTAATTGCCGCCGGAGATGAATTCCTGATCGTCTTCCTCGACGAACTTCGCATCGACAGCGGCGATGCCGCCATCAAAGCTGCCGCCGGTAATTTCGACGTCAACATCCTGGATTATTTGTGCCGCACTTTGCGCAAGGTTGCAGTCCATATACCGAACGCCGTAATTCTGCGGGCTGGTGAAGGTACCACCCTCGATATTGACCTTCAGCGACGCCGTATCATAACCACTGCCGCGTCTGGAGATGACCGTGACCGCATCACCTGTTCCGGCGGAGCCAGAGTTCCCCCGATAACCGATGACGAGACTTTGGTCAGTTTCATATCTGTCATCCGACGTCATCTCAGTTCCGCCATTCAGCGAACCACCGTAAACATTCAGTGTACCGCTGCAGATCTCAACCGCAGAGCCTCTCTGGCTGTTGATGGTGGGGCCTTCCGCAGAGCCCCTCGTCCCGATAGTCAGGGTACCAGCAGAGGGCCAATAGATCGTAGAAGACTGCGTGGCAATCACTGTGCCGCCGGAGATGGTCAGATTGGAAGGATCATCACCACCGGAGTACAGATTGTTGGTGCTGATGGCAAAGACCGCGGCGGTGATGGTGCCGCCGGAAATCGTGACTTCAGCGCCGGCGCTTTCATTGTTATACCCACGGTTGAAGATGGTAAGGCCGGAGCCGCCATCCCGCTGATCCGCATCGAAATATCTTGCTTCGATGCTGCCGCCAGTCATGTTGACAGTACCGCCGTAAGTGCGAATTCCGCAGTTGGCAGTGCTGATCAGTTGCCCGGAGGTCTCAACGGTGCCGCCCAAGTTTTCAATAATCGCACTGTTGTTATATGTTTCGCTCGTGCTTTGGATCGTCGCATCAGACTTGATTTCTAGCGTACCGCTCCGGTTAGCGATCACTGCCGCCGCAGAACAACCAACGATCGTCCCATTTTTGATCACAAGAGATTCACCGTTGTTTACAATATGTGCAGGAAAACTATTCACATTGCTTCCGGTAATCTCGTAATCCACAACCGACACTGTTTTTTCGACAGTCAGTGTATTACCACCCAAATCTAGGACAACATTCTGGTTTTTGCCAATCGTGATCTCCTTGTCACAAGTCCAGTCTTTCAGCAGCGTGACCGTGCCGCTTTCGCCAGCGGCATCGATGGCATCCTGGAGAGAAGCATAATTGCCGATGACCGTCCCATCTGTGTCTGTCACCACAGCAACTGCCGTATTCCCCTCAGGATCACCGTTAGTGAGCTCGATGGTAGACAGGTGTCCGATACAGAACGTGATGCCGTCCACCCGGTCGGTGATATCGAGCTGTTCCACGTAGAGCTTGTCAGCGCCAGAACCAGTCACGTACCAGGCCTGGAGGTCCTCAGTATCAATGTTTGTCGGCGTGGGCAGGGTAATCGTGATGGATCCGTTAGCCTGTCCATCCGGCAGGAGGCTGACAGTCGCGCCGTCCGTTTTGACCTCCACAGTATAGGAAGCGGCGATGTTCTTCATCACCTCAGCCACATTTTCCGTGATGGTGATAACAATATCACTGCCGGAGTCCGCCGCAGCGCTGCCAATCTTGTTCAGGGCGGTCCGGTCCAGCTCCACTGTGCCCACGTTGGTCTGGACAACCAGTGCCGGGGCTCCGTTTTGCGCCATGGAGGCAGCGGCTTCAGCCGACACAGTGAGGGTCGCTTTATCGGCGGCAGTGTCGTCACTTGTAGTCAAGTTCACAGTAACACCCGAACTGGTGTTTGTGCTATTCCCCTCTGTGACATTGCCGGTGTTACTGATCCCCGTTCCATTGCTCTCATAGAGGCCGTCCAAAGCTGCGGTGACATTGCCGCTGCCATCAGTGCTGGGCATCACCACAAGCTCGCCGCCCTCCTTGGGAACGACGGTGAAAGTGCCGTTATTCTCCCGCACGTCATAGCCGACGGCCAGGTAATTCTTCGGTGTAGCGTCATAGGTACCGGCGGAGATTGACAGAGAGCCTCCCGCACCCAAAGTTACATTTGCAAAGCCCGTGACGGTGACAACCTTGTCGATGGTGACCGCCGTGTCCACGGAGGCTGTGGCCGTCACTGCGATCACGCTACCGTCCTCCGCGTTGGCCGCCGCCGCGGCGAAGCTCTCGCAGGGGATCCCATCCAAGGTGACGGCGGGTTTGCCGGTTATCGCTGTCCAGGAGCCGTCCTCCTCCAGGACAGCGGTGTACACGCTACTGGCATAAGTTTGTGTATTGGCACCAGTAGTAGTATATGCAACAAATTTATCTGCTGATGTTTTATTTGCTGCGGACAGTCCATTCGTGTTTAAGCCGATGATCTCTACCGGCGCACTTGCGCCATACCCGCCGCAGGCAGCGCCGTTGACATTGATCGTGTCCACCGTGCCGTCCAGCGCGCAGTTGTAGATGCCGATGGTGCCCTTGGAGCCGGTACTGGTACCCCAGATGCCGCCCACATTGGCATAGCCGGTGACAGACACGTTCTCCGTCGAGCAGTTGATGAACTCAAATCTGTCGTCTGCATTGCTGGAGTATATCTGGCCCACAAAACCGCCTACACCGTAACTGATGGGACTGTCCACCGTGTAGTCTTTCACATAGACATTTTGGACCGTGCAGCTTCCGCTCATGTAGCCAGCCAGCGCGCCGATGTAGCTACTTGTGCTATTGGTGTTTTTTCCGCTGACGGTCAAGTTCTTAATGACAACATCGCCAACGTTGCCAAAAAGCGCCCCTTGGTATTCTGACGTAACCTCTACCTGAATATTGCTGATGGTGTGATTCCCGCCGTCAAAGGTAGCGCCATAGTAGAAGTTGGTATTGCCAATCGGGGTAAACCGAACACCATCAGGCAGCGCAATATCCGCATCCAGCACAATGGAAGCCGGGATGTTGTCGTTGTCCCACTCCACTAAGCAAGAGAGCCACTGGAGCTCCATGGGCGTGGAAATGGTGCAGACGCCGTCCTCCACTTGGGGATAACCCACAATTGTGCCGGTGCTGCTGACTTTCAGCGGATACTCAATGAAGCCAACTGAAGTATCTAGGGTGCCCTGATTGAGGAGTTCATCCTCAAGACGCAGGATACCGCTCACCGTCAGAGTGACCCCAGCGGGTACCGTCAGAGTGTATCCCTGCTGTAAACGCAGATCTGCCCCGGCAGGGATCTCCACGCTGGTACCGAGCGTAATGTCCTTGGGCTCAAGACGCGTCCCCGCCAGTGCATCGGCCAGTTCCTCGTAGCTGTTCACTGTAAGCGCAGTAGACTCCACCTCTTTAACAGAAAAGCTACCATCTTCTTCCGCCACGGCAACGTGGTCTTCCGCCAGGTATTCCTGATAGGGTTCGTGCTTAAAGGTGCCGCCGTAGATTTTGATATTGCCATTCTCTTCAAAATCGTAGACATCGGTTCTGTCCCCTTCGCAAGAGTAAGAACCGCCGTAAATATAGATTTTCGCATCTCCCATGGTAGAAACGGCGTAGTCCGTCTCCGACGTGACCGTGACCGTCTCCCCCTCCGCGGGGGCAATCGTCAGGACGGCGCCGTTGAACATCCCGATGGCGTTCATGTAGTTATCGCCTGCACCGCTGCTGCCACCCGCATAGAAGGTGCCACCATGGATCGTCACGTCGCCTTCACTGGATATGGCTCGGCCATATCCGGAACTGCCGGTTTTCGAAGTAACAGTTCCGCCGTTGACGGTCAATTCGCTTCCGGCAGTACCCCAGATCGCGTTGCGGTTATAGCTCTCCACCACGCCGCCGTTGACGACAGATGTACCGCTGTTCTTGATAGCGCTACGACCGATGAGCTTGGTCTCACAGCCCGCATCCTCTTCCACGGTCAGCACTGCTCCAGTCAGGTTGTCAATAGCCACTCCAGCAGTATCTTTCCCATCATCCTTCGCCGCAACCGTGCCGTTTTTGACGGTCAGAGTACCGCTGTTATCAATCACATCTTCAGTAGTGGAAATGGAAAGTGTCTTCCCGTCCAAATCCAGGACAATCATCTTCCCAGCAGGAATGGACAACGCTGTATCCAATACAATATCCACCCCAAGCGTGACTGTGGTCTCAACCCCGTCTACCGCCGCATCAATTGCATTCTTGAGCGCGGCAGGGGTGGTGACCCCCTGGTTCGGCTGGGGCTGACTGTTATCCCCGGTGCCATCGCCGGTGTCCTCGTTACTGGCGGATGGATTCCCGTCGGGCGTGTCGTCCGACGGGGTCTGCTGAATGTTCATCTGGGAACCGTCCCCTGGCCCCCCACCCTCATCGGCAAATGCCGCGGTGGGCAGCATAGACAACGCCAGACATAGCGCCATCAAGGTGGATAGGAACCTTTTTTTCATAGACAGCACTCCTTCTCTTTTCGCAGACAGCGACTATCATGTTCTATCTGGTAGAACATGACGGCAGGTACCTGCCGTGCAATTTATTACATAATATAAATTTTGATGTAATCAACTGCGATTTTATTTTACCACGAATAGAAGAAAGCGCAAGATGCTTTTTATAAAAATGCCCTCTGTCATTCGATCTATAGCAGGTGCTCCGCACGGCCCTCACCATTCAAATTGAAAGAGGGCCGGAGATATGTTTCTCCGGCCCTCCCGCCCCTGCATCTTAAACAGGGACGTCCTCACGCTTAATTCTCTTCTTTTGAGCTGTCTTACTGTGCCCGATACAAGAAGGTCACAATCTGCGCCCGCGTGCATGCGTTGCTCGGAGAGAACGCCGTCGCGGAAGTACCGCTGGTAATGCCTTCGTTGGCCGCCCAGGCCACTGCTGTCGCATAGTAGGCGTCTGCCGCCACGTCAGCGAAGCTGCTGCCGGAGGCCGCAGGAGAGCCGGCATTCCGCCACAGGAACGTCACGGTCTGCCCGCGGGTCACGGTGGCGTCTGGGCTGAAGGTGGTGGCGCTGGTGCCGTTGGTGATCCCACGCTCCACAGCCCACAGGACCGCCTCATAATAGTATGCGCTGGCAGACACATCGGTAAACGGATTCACCGTGGTCTCCGGCTCCGGTTCACCAGCGGCACGCCAGAGGAAGGTCACCATCTGGGCGCGGGTGCAGGCGTTATTGGGACTGAAGGTGGTAGCGGTGGTGCCGCCGGTCACGCCGTTCTCCACAGCCCAGGCCACAGCGTCATAGTAGTAAGCGCTGGTGGGGACGTCCACGAAGGGCAGGTCCGCAGTCTCGCCAGTGCGGACGAAGGTGGCCTCGATGGTCACGCGGCCGCGGGGCTGAATGAAGGTGTAGGTGCCATCCCGCTCAGCAGTGACGTCGATCTCCCGGCCGTTGCGATCAGTGACGATCAGCTCGTCCAGCTCATAGCCGCGATCCGGGGTCACGGTGATAGTGACCTCATCATCCTCCTCAGGAGTCCGGGGATTCACCTTGATCTCGCCACCATCGCTGACATCGAAGATGGGGGAGTAGCTGGGATCGCTGGAACCGCCGCCGGAAGAAGGACGATCATCATCGTCAGGTTCCTCCGTCCCTGTTGCCGGGATCCTCTCGGTTTTTTGCGCTGTGCAGCCTTCCACTGTGCATTTGTAGGTCCGGACGCCGTCTGCAGTCTCCGTGGCAGGCTTCGTCACGGTACCGGCATCCCAGATGTGCTGATGTACTGTGTAGGTATTATCGCCATTCAGAATGACGCCGTAGCCATCTGGGCAAAAACTCGTTACATTCTGGCTGTATGTGCCACTCAGAGTCTGGACAGTTCCATTATTTTCAACAGAAATGGTGCCGGCCACCACGCCTCCATCACCGGAGGCCTGAATGGTCAGCTGGCCGCTGACTGCGATATCACCTGTCAACGTGTGACCGTTCAGGTCCAGCAGGACATCATCCTCTGCATCCAGATGGATGTCTGCATTAACTTCATCCAGCAGAACCACCGTATCACCCGGCTGTGCCCGATCGATAGCGTACTGCAGACTATTGTAATTGACTCCATTGATCGCTGCGACCACAGGAACTTCATTTTGGAGTCTGGCAATATACTCAATCTTAGTCACCCCGCAGCCCTGGCAGGTATAGGTAATCTCACCGCGTTCTGTCGTTGTAGGCTGCTTGGTGACTTCAGCCACCCAGGTATGTTCCTCCGTGCCCACGATTACCTGCTGGGGGACGATCACCGCATCACACTCCTTGCAAACATAGCCCTCGCTCAGTCCGGTCTGGCAGGGATACTGCCCTGCCGTGGCCGGGAGCAAAATCCGATTGCCAGAGTCTTCCGCATGACTATGCTCATTCGTGTTGTTGAACACGCGCAGCATGGTGGTACCGTCATCCACACCATCGGTATAGTGGGGTGCAAACCCGGCGCCGGTAGAGATGTCCTCCCCCTCGCCGGCCAAGCCCACTGCGATGGTCTCATAGACCCGGGCAGAGGCGATCCAAGCCTTGGCCGTGTTGTCATACTTTCCGAAGGCGTAATAGAGATTGCCCTGCAGCGGTTGCCTATCCATGATGTCTCTGCTGGAGATCGTCACCTTGCTCATATCACCATAGACGTCAATGTAATACTCATAGGAGTTAGCCACCCGGTATCCGGAGACAGCATCCTTCTCCACTTTGGAGCTTCCCTCAAAGTGGATCACAGTGTCATTCTGAAGGGGGTTGAAGTAGATGGCATTGGTTCCCAGGTTGGCGCCGTCCTCAATCACATACTCCGTGATGTTAGGATAGCAGGCCAGCGTGTGCTGGTTGATGGTGACGCCGCTGTGGACAATGGCCTGGGTGAGGGTGTTGCGGTATCCCTTGAACCACGGGGTCTGGTTGTACTGGAGAGGATTTTCGGAGTGTTGCGTTTGTTCAAGCGGATCAAGCCAGTGGCTGGGATTGTATACCGGGGTTTCAAAGTTGTACCCTGTTCCGGGATCCTTGAAGAACTCTACTCTGTAACCGCCATCTTTATTTTCGAATACAACCCACCACACGCCGGTGAACACGCTGTCGTAAGTGGTGGCATTGCCCTCAATGTCCATGGTGTAAGAGTTCTTGTTGATAAAGCCTGCGTTATAATCCCAGCCGCCTGTCCAAATCTGGCCATATTCAACGCAGTTTCCTCCGGTGTGGTATTGCGCGCCAAAGATGGTCTCAACCTCATCAATCGCTCTCTCTGCGGCGAACAGAGCCTCCTGCACCGCAGTGGCTGTTTTCGCACCTCTGATTTGCGTTGCACCATTACTCTTGGCATTCACCACCGTTTGGCGGTTCACACCTTCCGCATAGCTGTCATTGCTCATGTAGCCGTTGAGCTTCGCGATAGCCTGTTGTCTAATTGTCTCCAGCGCCTCGCCCGCGCCGGGAGCCTGGCTGGCGGGGATGGTCACAGTCAGGGCATCCTCGGTCGGGTAGCTGTACCCATAGTGGCAATCGACAACGACCGTATAGCCGCCGTCCTTGCCCGTCGGATCTGCCAGAGTGCCCGCTACCGGCGCGGTATATGTGACCGTCACATCGTCAGCGGTGATGCCGAGGCCAGTAATATTGGCAAGCTGGCTAAGGACACTATCGGACTTGAAAATGCTTTCCAGATATGTTTGGCTGATCTGGCTCTCATCAACACTACCGTTTGCTGTGCTGATTATGTTTTTTACGCTTTCGTATTTCGCTGTGAACGGATCCGTCGTGTACGATGTCGTGTTGGTTACAGCATTCTTGGTTGTCCACGCATGTTCGCAGGACTCCTCGATGATGTCCCAAATCTCATCGGTAAACTCGCCATCCCAGTAGCATTCGTTATGGGTATATTCCGGAGCGGTTTGGAGATTGCCGAAGAAATCAAAGCCTTCCCCGGTCACAATCTTGCCCGCGTACTGCTGGAACAGGCTGTAGAGGACAAAGGTACCCATGAGCTGCCGCCCCAGCTCCAGGCTCATATGGGTGCTGTCGCGTTCAAGGAGAGAGTAGTTCTGCAATTCGCCCTTGGCAAAATCGCTGAAATTCCCATCCCAGTTCACCAGGGCATCCTTGTCGTTCTTTGTCGTGCCCAAATAGGTGATGCGGGCGTTCTGAAGAACAGTAGAAGCGGGGATGATAAAGTCAGGTTTGTTCGTTTCCAGGGTGTTGATGGCATCCATGGCGGCCACACTCTGCTGATAGGTCTCAGGCAGTTTGTCCATTCCGTTGACACCCTCTGCCCAATCGGCGAACCAGGCAATCTTGGCTCCGGGGACTTCGGTTTTCAGCCACGCAATAACAGTCTGCATCTCATTGGCATAGTTCGCGCCGCCATACTCGTCATTGATTTTTGTTGACTCATGATAGTCCTGAACGATGACGATATCCCAGGTTTCCTTGAATGCCGCCTGGTAGTCGGAATAATCCAGGCCGCTTTCAGAAGTATAACCTTCGGTAGTTGCCGCATGATAATGGCTGCTTCTTTCGCCCTGCTCGATATACAGCCCGCGTCCGCCGGAGGTCAGTACCTGATAGGTGATGTCCGTGGCAACGCTGTCATCAAGGTCACCAAGGATATTGGAGAAGAACGCTGTGTAATCGCTGGTATGGCTGTTGCCGATAGCCAGGATACGCAGGTCTTTCAGCTTCAGCTGGACTTTGTCATTTACGTCCGCATACTGGCCGCTGGCATGGTTCAGCCAGCCGTACATTTCGAAGCTGGTCGTCGGGAACGCACCGTTGTCAATTGTCTTAACGCTCTCCGCCACATCCACGGACTTAAGAGCGGTGAGATCGTCGAAAGCTCCGGCGGCCACGCCGGTGATGCCATCCTCGAGGACGACTTCCGCGATTGTACCGATATGGCTGTTCCAAGGTGCTGTGCTGGTGACGGAAACCACTCCGGTCCCGGAGAGGGTGAGAATATGCTGATCCTCATCATTCAGGGACAGCGTGTAAGTTACACCTTCTCCGACATTACCGCCCAAATCCAGCGCCTGCATCAGGCTTTCCAGCTGGCCCGCATAAGTAATGCCTGTGTTGGGGATTACATCCGTGCCCAGCTGGGTCTTGACCACGTTGGCAAACTTGTTATAGTCCCGGTAGGCCTGCTGGATGAGGGTGGAATTGGCCTCGGCCTCACTTGTATTAAGCGTCCACAGCGTGCTGTACTGCGTATTGGCCTCAAATTGCTCCGCCTCATAGTAGGAAACCTTAATCTTGCCCTTGTTAGTTTCTGTTACAGTAGGCCCATACCCAACATTGATATCGGCGGTACTGTATGCGTGGATCGTCACAGCTCCATCTGGAAGTAACGTTGGAGTATAATAATAGATCGCATTGTTGTGGGTATCCACGTTTGGATTCAGGAACTCGTACTCCGTGCAGGCGTTCATATTGGCGGCCACATGCTGGCCCACATAGGTGATGCTTTCGTCGAAAATCATCTTAACAACATCATCTGTATGGCCAATCCGCCAGGGAAGGGTCTCATAAGCATACCATTGATTCCTACCGTCCTCTTCTGTGGTTACCTGATAATCCGGCATCACGCCATCGCCGTCATTATCATAAAACCGGACAGTATATGTCTCGTTGTCGTCAGTTGTGATCTCATAGTGGACGGTCTCATTTTCACCGTCTGCACTGGGGATCACGCCGCTTTCCAGAACTTCCGAGTCATCGACGGGGCCGCTGCCCGCCGCGGCCAAAAGGGCATCCAGCTTGTCCCGATAAGTTGTGTCTGTATCAGGAATTTCATCAATGCCAAGTTGTACCTTGCAGGCTGTTGGCAGGGCTTCAAAACCGGCCTTCAGTTCCTCTGCGGTTTCTTTCTCAATAGTCTCTTGAGTGAAAAGGTCTCCGTACTCGTTCAAGAATTCCTCAATCTCCAAATAGGAGACAGAAACCTTTTCCCGATCTTTCTCATTGCGATAGACAACGATTCTGCTGGCGTTTTCCACGTTACCGGAATACCGGAGTTTTACAGACTCTGCTAAAATATTATCGTTATAATGAATGGTTGCTGACGCAATCTTCACGTTAGGATTCAGAAAATCAAACTGGGTGCAGTTATAGAGATGTGCGGCAGACAGGTATCCCGTCCTAGCAACACTTTCATCATAAATCACATGGGTAATCTTGAGTCGGTAATCGCTATCATACCAGGGAGCCAGCTGGTATCGATTTGGATTTTCCGGGTTCTCTTCGTCAATAACGAAATCCGGCATTTCGCCGTTTCCGGATTCGGCAAAGAACCGAAGCGTATAGGTTTCGCCGGCATCTTCTGTGGTAAGCTCATACTGGACTGAGCTGTTCAGCACATAGCCTTTCAGGGCAATCGTGCCCGGATCTGTCCCGGTCGCAGCCTCATAGAGGGCGCTGAAAGCCTCACCGAATGTTGTTTCTTCGTCATTGACAGTCACACTGGCAGTGTCCACAGCGTCACGGAAAACTTCGTTGCCGGACATATACTCGTCATAGGCATCTTCGATGGCCGCGACGTTCGCATCGGTCAAGGAACTCGCATCCAGCGACAGAAGGGCCTGGTTCTTCTCTACAAATGCCTGTGCATCGGGGTACTGATAAGAAATCTCCCCGCGTGTCGTAACATTACTATAGTAGCCGATGCTGTTGCTCTTCCAATCGACTGTGGAGTCCATCGTGATCTGGCAGTCTGGTGCATCCACGTTGTTGTAGTAAATCGCATTGTCGGAGACCTCGCAATCAGGGTTCCGGATCTCAATGCTGATCACACCCGGCATGCTGAAAAGGGTATAGCGGCCGATATGCGTGATGCCTTCCTCGAATACCACAGCAGTGATCTGATCCTTTTCGCCGAACTGGTTCCACTGCGTCATTGCATAATGGGCGCGGTCAGATGTGCAGTACCGATAGTCACCGGAGGTATTGACAGGGCCATCTTCATGGGCAATACCATCCTCGTCTGTCCATGTATTCCCAGTCTTATAGATCTCGACGCCGTCAGCAGTGTATCCCTGTGTCTCGGTATAATAGTCCGGGATCGCGCCGCTGCCAGAGAAAGTCAGGGTATAGCCCCCGCTCTCATTTTCTGTGATCGTGTAGGTAACTTCGGAGTCCGTAATCGGCGTCAAACTCCCGCCCTCATTCCACCGAGCGCCTGTAAGGACACCTCCGGATTCTGTGGCTTCTTCGCCTGCCGCCCACACGCTCGTGGGCACCAGTGACAGTGTCAGCGCCAGCACTGTCAGGATGGATAGGAACCGTTTTCGCATCTGCATCCTCTCCCTCTTGTTCGTTTCTTCTATAGAACCCTGGGATCCCCCAGGCACTGTCCCCCGATGGGGACGGGATCACATAGATGAGCATGGACTTTTATGGATCACCGAGCATGTACACTCAGCTCTCCCACCCCGCGATGTGCTGTTCGCTTTCCAACAGTCGACTATAGCTTTCTTCCAGCAGCACAGACAATTTCTTCTGCATTTGGTCTCGCTCCGCAAAGTACAGCTCCCGCAGGTTTCTGGGGTTGCATTTTCCCGGTGCGATTTGCGCATCCTGCGCCAAAGACTGCAGGATCGCGTTGACGGCTGATCGGTTCAGCGGCCTGCCACTTCTCGTGACAAATATCGGGCCGGTGCTTCTTCCATTTCGTTGGCAGTAGGAGAGCAGTTCTTCCCGCAGGCACTCTGGAATGGGAGGTGTTTTCCCATCCCTATGCTTTCTCGTCTTCAACCTCTCTACCGTCATGTTACAGAGTTCGCGATTGGGAATTCCCAAGCAGGCGAATACCTTTACCAATAAATAAGCCCGTTCCTTCCCCACCTCTCGCGCGGTGGTAAGCAAGCGGAGATACTCGCTTCGGGTCAGTACCGTTCTGGTCGAGGCCTTAGGTTCGACCCTCTCGGAAAGTTGGCAATCCCATGCCCCGATCCACCGAAAGAAGCAGTTGGCCTCCGCGATCACGGTGTTCACGGTCCGGGCACTGTACCCATGCTCCAGAAGTGCGTCTCTCCATTCCTGGAGCGTATTCGGTCCGACTCTCTTTTCCGCTGGCAGGAACTTGTATAAGGCTATCAGGTCCTTCTGATATTTTTTGATGGAACTCACAGCCCGCCCCTTTTCCCTCACAAACTCCAGATATTGAGAAATCTGCTGTTCGGTAATGATCGCAACACTCTGCTGACGGGGCTTTCGGACGGATGCTGGCACATCGGTTTCTGGTCTGTCATCATGGACATTTTGTTCGTCCACTCCACCACCCCCATCACTTGCGCGGGACGCCTTTCTACTGACATTGCGGAGTCTGCATTCTCCGCCCTGCGGTACAGCGTTCAAAGATTATCATGCCCTATCTTATAGGGCATGGCAAAAGGTACCTTTTGCGCTGGTTTACTGCATAATTCTTATGATGTACTATAGCTATATTCTATCATAGCGAAATGAAATAGCAAGCAGAATTTTCCAGTATTACATATCTGTGGTTTCATTTTCAGAGCTCCGGGGCAGAAACTGCGATATCCCGGATGCGGTCCAGAGATACCCTTTTCCCATCTGCCAGCAGGAGAAACCGCTCCGTCATGTCGATCTTCCTAACTATGCCACTGGTGGAAACATAGTGTCCGCCCTCTTTCTTCTGGTCCGGTTCGAAGTACAGGACTTTGATCTCCGGGCGCTCTGTGAGATGATCTCGCAGCCAGACGAAGCTGCGGTCCAAATCTTCCAGTTCGTCTTCATCCAGCTCCGACCAGTCGGACGTGAGGCGCTCCGTTTCACGGATAGCGGCACCGTGGCCGGTCAAAGCGGCGAAGGGAGAGAACTGGGCGGCCCGGTCCTGCATGGGCATTTGGGGGTGCTTCTTCGAAATGTGGTGCGGGAGGTCGATGATACAGTAGCATGAGGAAATAGTGGTGGAACGTATCAAAACATTCCACCACTATTCTCTTATAGGCAGTGAAAGCAGATGACGAGCAACGAACCAGAGCCCCAGGCGAAGATAGGCTCCCTCTTCAAAGACGCAAATCATAAGAGCTCTCTTGTCTTTCTGACAAGGTACAGCGGTATATTGGTAATGGCTCCGTCCTTGCGATACCCTCGCTTCGAAAAGCGGATGGCATATTGGGGGTGACGCTCAGAGATGTACCGCTTAAAGGACGGAGCGGATTTTTCCTCGCCGCCCTTTGTCTCAACAGGAATGATATCCATTCCATGCTGTAGTACGAAGTCGATTTCTCCATTCTTATCAGAATAGTACCGCGGCTCCACCGCAAATTGTCCTCGGAGCTGCTGCAGTACATAGTTTTCAGTGAGCGGCCCCTTGAATTGGTAATCAGCCTTCAGAAGGATCGCGCTGTTGTCAATGCCCGCCATGTGTTTGAGCAGGCCCGTATCAAACAGGAAGAGTTTGAATTGATCCAGCTTGTCAAAAGCAGAAAGGGGGTGCTCCATTTTGGAGACGTTGTAGATGCGGTTCAGCATTCCCGCCGAGACCAGCCACTCAATCGCCTCTTCAAAATCACGAGCTCTGCCGCCTTGCCGCACAGCGCCGTAGATGAATTTCTCGTTGGATTTGGCAAGCTGGGAGACAATACTGCGGAAGACCATCAAGATCCGCCCGCTGTTGACCTTGCCATTGTGCTTGGAGAAGTCATTTTCATAGATCTCGATCAGTTCTCTCTGAATTTGAGAAATTTTGGCCGGATCTTTCTCCTTCACCCAAGAGGCAACACACTCCGGCATCCCCCCAATGATCAGGTAGTTGTTGTAGGCCTCCAGCAGGCGGTTGTGAAAAATTTCCTCGATCTGCTGATCCTTATGAATGCTATCGTAATAGGCATAGAGCGCCTCGTCTGTAGCTTCCAGAAACTCATCAAAGGTCAGCGGATAGAGGTCCAGCAAGTTGACCATGCCCACCGGATAGGACTTCGGTTGGGCCAGCAGTGTCCCAAGCAGGCTTCCTGCCGCAATGACATGGTATTCATTGGCTTTCTCTTTGAAGTATTTGAGCGAATTCAACGCCTCGGGGCATTCCTGGATCTCGTCGAAAATGATCAGCGTTTCCTCGGGGAGAATCTTTTCTCCGGCAATCAGGGAGAGCAGTTCAATAATGCGCTGGGGGTTCTTGTTGGCCTTGAAAATAGACTTCAATTCGTCTTCTTCATCAAAGTTGAAGTAGACAAAGCTGCTATAGCAGCTCTGCCCAAACTCCCGCATCAGCCAGGTCTTGCCAACCTGGCGCGCACCGCGCATGACCAGCGGCTTGCGGTCCGCACTGTTTTTCCAGCTGATCAAATCAGAAATTGCATTTCGCTTCATTGAAATCACCGCCACAGCTATAATTTACAAATAATGTAACACGTTTTTCTGATAGTTTCAACCAGTTATTATCACATTTTTTCTTTTATATAAAAACCAAAAATGCACACTATTTCGAATTTCTCCTAAACAAAGGGGAAATATAACATGATCAGAGAGTCCATCGACACCTAAAATGTAAATCAAAGAGAGGACAGGGCCGTGATCCCGAAAGAGGGAGCGGCCTTTTTGGTGCCCTTTTTCGGGGACTGGCCGGAAAGGGCAACATGACAAAGTATTTTCTCAAGGATACTCCGCTGGCGGGATTGGAACGGCAGATGATGACACCTCCGAATTTCACACCTCGCGGTGGCGGACAGATGATCCTCTGCCGGTTCCGATACCGACCAGAGGATGTGGACTGTAAAAACTGTACGGAAATCGGAAGAAACATGACGCCCCGCAGGTATGTCCCTGGTTGGAAGAACGGGCGGAGGCCGGCGTGGTGACATACGCTGTTCTGGCATTCGAATTCTACGAACGCTGGATGGACGGGCCGTTCGGAGAGCGGATTCGAAAGGTACTCTCAGGGAAAAGGACGGTTACCTATTATAACGAGGGCCACGCTGCCCGCCTGCAGGTCTATTCCACATACCTGACTACCCATTGGAAAGGCGGTGACAGAAATCACCGTTTGGCGGCCATGTACCTGATGACTGCCACTGAGGCGCTCCGGCGGTGGGCCATGCCAAATCTTTTCGGCCTATGGCCAACAGCTTTGCGTGAATGGCGTGTACTGCACGGCCTCAGCGGGCAGGAGTATGCCATGTATCAGGCCGCACGAGGGATCAGCCAGAGGCGGCGGACCATCACGGCCCCTGAGTTATGCGATGAGGACCTTGTGGACGATCTCACATTGGCGTTGATTCTGGACGCCCTGCTGATCGATCACTACGGACCCGTAATTCTGCGTTTGGAGGAAACTGGAGGTGAAAAAGGATGCAGGCTGTATTGAGTAACGCAAGGCACCCTGAATATGGAGAGGCGATTGTTTTGTTCCCGATCCCTGGGAATGAATATGATCATTGTCTGGAACTACTGGAAGCATTGGGGATCGGAGACCCAGTTGAACGGGACTGCTTCATCCGGGAAATGCGGCAAGGGCCTCCCGTTTTAAAACGACTGACAGGATGCAATGTTACGCTGGATGAACTGGACTATCTGGCCAAACGGTTGGACAGCTTCGATGGTCAGGAGATGGCAAAATTCCAGGGAGCTGCAGTCAGCTGCAACTGCCATGGGATCGTGGATCTCATCAACCTGACCTTTTCCTGCCAGCAGGTCACCATCATCACGGATTTCACTGATTTGGAGGAGATCGGACAAATCCATTACATGGATCTGAATGGCGGAACCGCCAGATCAAAGGATCTTAAAAGCCTGGATGGCCGTAAAATGGCCCTGGATCTGATCGAGGGCGGAGACGGAAGGGTCACTCCCTATGGTGTGGTATATGAAAACGGCATGAAGCTGACGCAGGTCTATGATGGACGCCACTTTCCGGAGTATTTCTATGAGAGCTGCCTGGCCTCAGTGATACTCTCGCTGCCAGACCGCCCCATGGAACGGGAAACGCTTTATTTTCCATGTACAGAGAGCAAAATCGCCCGGGCCCTTCGGAGATTGGGTGCCGAACGGCCAGAACAGTGTGTGGCGATGCTGGACACTTCCGAAATCAGCGAGGCGGTCTGTGGTGTTTTCAAGGATGAGTACCCCTTGAATGAACATCTGGAAACACTGAACGCACTGACCCGATGCCTGCAAAAATTCGACGAGCAGGCGCTTGAGGACTTCCATACAGTCTTTGATACTGTTTGGCCGGAGACACCGGAGGAAGTCCTGTATTTGGCAGAAGAACTTCGTGATTTTACTGTGGTGCCGGAGATTAGCTCGGCGGAAGAGTATGGCTGGTTTCTGATCACGAAATCCGAACATTTAGACATTGATCCCAAATTGGAAGATTGTATCGACTATCAGAAATATGGCCAGCGCCGCATTCAGGAGGAAGGCGGCCGTTTTGGGGATCGGGGCTATGTAGCGTATTTGGGGGCAAAGCCGGAAATCCGTTCGCTCATGGACCGAAATCTGTCGGAGAGGCAAACGGATCAGAGTCTATGCCAAAAGAGAAATACCAGCATGGAGATGGGAGGTGTGCGGTTCTGAAAAGAAGATTGAAGTTCCAGGGCAAATGACGTACAATAGGACGCAGGAATCGTGGGTGTTTTTGACCTTTGCGAAATGACGGTCATCGCTGTAAACGAATAGAGCACGTTGGGAAAATCAGCTTTGTCACTGTCTGAAGGATTTGGATATGGACGCATGGAACAATCTAGAGATCATACACACGGTGGATGGCGCCAGCTTGCAGAACCGATACGGCAAGGCCGTTATCCGGAGCCACGACATCGGCCTCATCAGTCTTCCGACCGGTGAGATCGTAGTGGCAGATCCAACGCTGCGGTTTGAAATTGCCGACTTCAAACGGAAGGCATTTCAGCAAAAGGTCCCTCCCGGCATATATCCTGTGTTCGCATATTCCGCTCACGCAGGAGAGGACCGCACACTTGCGTTTGCAGAGATCCGTTTCACAGATCAGCCACCCGTCACCTTCACGGCAGCAAAGACCATATGTGACGCCGAGCAGTCCAGCCGCAGGAACTGTGGCTATGTCGTAAATGAGTCAACGACGGGATTGATGGATGGCCGGTTTTTCAGAGAGTCCTGTATGCGCGCCAATTCCTTTGAGTTGGACTATGATGATGTTTTTGATGAGCTTCTGGAGGAGAACCGGGAACGATGGGGTATCAACTGTGCGGCCGGTATCTCTCCGAATGGCAGCTATTCAGCAGCCCTTTTTACAGTTCCAAGCGGCGTCTATTACTGGTACTGGGGAAAGGACCCAAAAGGCGAGATCTGTTGCTTAACAGCGGACTTCTTTACGTACCTATAAGCTGTGCAAGTTCCGCCCGCTGAAAAGAGTATATTGACAAAAAGACACCGCGGCTGCCGAAGTGCGCAGAGCGGTCTCTTTTTCTTGGGCCATGTGACGAGTCCATGGATATTCCAGTAGACTTTTGACGGGAGATGTGGTATTGCTTGTGTCCACAGAATGTGAGGTGAAAGAGATGAAGGATCGTAATAATCCGGCGGCAGAATATTCTGTTGCATTGAAACCCGCTTCCCAAGAGGAGGCGGGTTTGTTCTATTCAGACGAGAAACAGGACGAGGTCCTGGGGACAGTAGGACATCTTCGGATAGATTTCGGCTCAGGCGGTAAGAGCTTCTGGTCCACATGGTGGCCCCACAATGCAGACCAGCTTATCACCCCGGAGTTCAAGAGAGAACTCCAGCATACCGTGGATACACTGCGGCGGGATGGGCCGCTCCAGAGCCTGACCGCGATGAGTTCCTACTGCTGGAAACATGGTGGAGAGATCTCGAAAAACGACCGCGTCTACGGCTATATCGCAGAGACTGAGCACTACCGCTTCTGCCTGCGCTGCACCCCACGACCAGGGGAATACCAAGGGTACCTGTACTGCTATGACCTGCGGCAGCAGAGAATGCAGCAGCAGGATCAGCTGGTGGGCCGTGTGACCTACGCCAGCGGTGAGGTGCAGGAGTTCACAGACCCGCAGGAATACCTCCAGGCCATCCGAGAGGAGCTGCCCTATCGGAACACCACCGGATTCCGGCATGAGACTCTGACGGATGTCCCACAGATCCGGAAGATGGTGGACGATATCCTGTTGGACTTCGCCGGAGAGGAGAACCCCCGCCGTACCTGCAACTATGGACTGACCGAGAAAGGAAAGCGACAGCTCCAGGCGGCTGCAGATTTGGATCGTCCCCACACCGATGACCCTGTTATCCCCGCCGCTGTAGAAACGCTCCGCCACGAGTTGGACAAGCCGGAGATCGGCTTCAAGATGGGAGGGCTTTAAATGGGGACGCGCAGCTATATCGCAAAGCAAATGGGAGCAGATCAGTATCTCACGATATACTGTCAACTCGGCGGATACCCGGAAGAGGCTGGCGCGACCCTTGTAAAATACTACGACACACCGGAGAAAGTAGACGCCTTGTTGGCATTGGGGGATCTGTACGACCTTTGCGAAAAACTCTCTCCTGACCCCGGACATCATGACTTCGCTGTCCCTCAGCCAGGGGTAACATTGGCCTATCAGAGAGACAGGGGCTGTACTGGCTGGGAAGCCACCATGAAAACGCTCGAGGAACTGAGAGATTGGGAGTTCGATGGCATTGAATATATCTATGTCTACAGCATGAATGGACAATGGCTCTATTCTCCCGCAAGAAATCCAGAGGTCGACCTTCGAAGCCTAAAAGAAGACTTGGAGAATGAAACGGTCCAATATAGTAGACCGCCGGACTTGGAGGAGTTGCTTGGTATGGGCCGGGGAGCAGAACAAAATTTAGGAGGCCTTAGCAGATGAACATAGAGGCGAAATTGACACGGCCAGAACTGTGGTCCTGGCTGGAGCAGCGTGAGGATCCTTTCCTGGAGGCCAAACATGGCGAGGGATCATCTTTTATTGTGAAGATCCCCAAGGACGCAGAGATCGACTATCTTTTCGGCAATGACTCCTATTACGGCGACAGCATCGGCTGGAGGGATCGCCTGTATTTCTGCGGACTGTATGAACGCCAATGGAAAAGCGTCTATATGGCGAAAAGCACTCTGTCGGATCTGGTAGACGGCCTGACGGCTGTGGAACAGATGGACTACGATCAACTTCCGGAATATATCGCCACGCAGGTCAACCAAATGGTCGAGGGTCTTATCGAGAATGACAGGACCAGGCTTCAGGTGAAAAAACTCACCAGCCCTGATGCGGTATCGGCCCTTCGGTCCTATCGACGACATACCGCTGAGAGCGACGCGATAGATCGGTTCATGCAAAGGGCGCCTGAGCCGATCCGGTTCCGGTCCTGCTATCCAGTCCGGCGTATGAGCGAAGGAAACCTGTTAGCTTACATTCGGGACCCTGAAACGTTTATACGGGAGGCAGCGGAACGGTATATGCAGGAAAACCAGGAGAATTTCCTGCTGCAGTTTCTGGAAAACGACAGCGTGGAGAAAAAATACCAGGCATTGCTGCAGAACGACGAGCATCCCATCCATTTGATGCGAGACATCACGGAGGCAGTGGAGGCCTGCGGTGGAAAGACCGTGTCGGTGACGGTCCAGAAAGATGGAAAAGAGCTGACATTCAAGACGTCGGCGAGAGCGTTGAAAGGCTACCACGACACCTATGATCTCTATGCTTCCCCATTCGAAGACCACGAACGCTTTGAAGAGGTGTTTGGAATGTGTGCGAAATACAGTGCCGGGGACATCACCCGTATCACCTATCGGCACAATACAATCTACGAAGCGCCGCAGGTCCAGAGGATGGATCATGGGATGCGCATAAAGGGGATGTGAATTGTGAAAATCGAACAAGAATGGCTGGATTTCCTGCGAGAGCAGTATCCTGCGGGCAGCCGCATCCGGCTCACCAAGATGGGAAACGCCCCGCACCCCATCCCGCCCGGTTCTATGGGGACCCTGGATCACATCGACGATGCAGGCCAGTTTCAAATCAATTGGGACAGCGGACAGAGACTACCTCTGGCCATTGGGGAGGATCGTTTCACCGTCCAACCTCCCGAACCCACTCTGCTCAAGCTCTATATGCCCCTGACCGCCGACTTCTACGGCCGGGATGAGTGGGGCGATGCTGATGAGACCAGCGAGGAATGGGATGGCCGAACCCTCCTGGAGTATGAAGACCAGATTCTGGGTGCCCTCGTCAAAAACCGGATGCCGGAGGAACAGGAGCGCGGCCTTATGCACTGGTATGGAGAACAGGACAGCGTAGACGCCAAGGTCCGCTCCGCTGTGTTTACTGTAGAGGCCCGGAACGGTCGGCTCTGGGGTGTGGTGGAGTGCCGGGTGGTTGGGGAACTCACTTCTGAAGAACTGGCCGGACTTAAGGACTACCTCAGCGGCCAGGCGTCGGACGCCTGGGGAGAGGGCTTTGAACAGCGAGAGATCGATGTGGATGGCGGAGAACTGTATGTCCATCTGTGGCAATGGGACAACTGGTGCATCCAAACTGAACAGGAACGGTTTGCGCCTAAAATGGCAGATGGTCTTCCTGAAATGTGCTTCTCCACCCTGATGACCACCGGACAGCTCATCTGCATCAGGCGTGGTGAGTCCGGCTACTATCCCTCCGAATGGGAAACAGGCGATAAAGAGCGGAATGTAGAAGAGGCAGACAGACTCAACGAGAAGCTGGGGGTCACACCCGCCCAGCGAATGGCCATGGAAATCGGTTCCATGGCTGGCTGGGATGTCCCAGGCGCCGATCCCAAGAACTACGAAATTCAGCGGAAAGAACAGATGGGAGGGATAACTCTTGGCTGAAAGGATATTTGAGGTGGAAATCAGCAACAAGACTCCCAAGGGGTATGAGACAGCCACGGTCCTGGAGCTGCCAGCCACCTGGGCAGAGTTTCACGACGCCCTGGAGAAAGCCCGGATCAATGATGCCAGAGACTGTCATAATGAGCTGACCAGAATTGAATATCCCGGCATCCAGCGCGGGATGATCGGTGATAACGTCAACCTGTATGAATTGAATCTCCTGGCCCAGCGGCTGACCATGCTGAGCGAGGATGACCGTATGGGCCTGGACGGTCTGCTCCAAATCGAGAGCAGACAACACATCGGTCCCATCCCCCTGCCCCGCCTGATCAACCTGACCTATAACACGGACATCTGCACATTGGCGCCCTATGTCTCCGATATCCAGGAGCTTGGGGCGCTTTTGTATGAGAGCGAGGTTCTGCCGAAAGAGGCAATAGCCCTGCTGGACACCACGGAATCAGGCAGCGCGTTTCAGGACGCGCTGCTGAAGGTGTTCGGCCAAAAGCATCAGGAGGATTATGGCGGCGTATTCACCAGCCGGGGTTATGTGGAGCCAGGTAATGCTTTCAAAGAAGTCTACAACCGCAAGGAGATCATGCCATACTTCAACCGCACCGGTGCTCCTATTGAGTTGGAGGTATCCAGAAAAGATATCCGGGAGTCCGGCCCCTCCCAGGAAGCACCTGTTATCCTGCCACTCCCTGCCATCGAAGGGGCGATCCCCGATATGCTGAAAAGAGTAGGCACGGCATCTCTTGACGAGTGCTCCTTCCGCTGTGTGGAATGTCTTGTTCCCTCCTTGCGTGATACCATCGATGACACGCTCAACGATATAGATGGATTCAATCAGGTCAACGAATTTGCCCAGAGTCTTGCCCAGAAAAAGCGTGTTTGGGATGGAGCAGACCGAATCAAGTACAAGGCGCTTCTGGAGGCATCCGGTCATCCGGACCTAAAGAAGGCCACAGAGCTGATGCACGGCCTGGAAGACTACGAGCTTCGGCGTGACATTGCCGAGTCCTGGGACTATGCCGATCTGGTGCTGCGGGAGAAGTACCCGGATCTGCCGGAGGAGCTGTTCCGGACGCCGCAGGCGGCCCGGATCGGCCAAAAATGGTTGGAGAAGGGCGACGCGGCCATCACGGACTATGGCCTGATCCGCCGGAAGGACGGTAGTCCTCTTCCCTGCTTCCGGCAGGATCAGGCGCAGAAGGCACAGCTTCAGCGTGGCGGTATGAAGATGAGGTGATTGGCATGGGCAAAATTGAAGGAAATCTGTTCAGACAGCCCGCAAATGACATTGAGAAGCAATGGCTTTTAGACCGGTTGAAAACACTTTCTGTCCGAGAGGCATATCAACTGTCCACGGTCATGTTGACTACGGGACGGCTGAAAGAGGTCTCGGGCAAAGCGGGAGACGAGCTGCTGGCGGCGGTGCTGAAGCTGGACCGGCAAGAGACCGTGGAGTCCATCAACTGCCTGCTCTCCCTTTCGGACTACGAGGTGCTCTGTCCAGCGGGCAGCTACGAGGCGCTGGGAGAGTATTACTTGCGCTATGAGGCTGAGCTGCCGGAGGCAGCGATTCCCTACGCCGATCTATATCAAATTGGATGCCGCTATGAGGACCAGCACCCAGGTGTCTTCATCGGAGACTGCTTTGTGGTGCTCCCCGGCCGGGAACCGAAGCAGACCTACGATGGCACGAACCTGGATAAGGTGCAGGAGACGGACTGGAGCCTGCGGCTCCGGCTGGCGACGCCTGCCGCGCCCAAAGGGGTCTGGGTCTGCCTGCCGGACCACGCCGCTGTCGAGGCGGATGGTCGGCTGGGTGAGATCGCCTTAGCCTTACGAGAGCTGAAGGTAGGGACCATCCAAGAATGTGAGTTGCTGGAGGCGCGCTGCTCTCTTCCGGGGATCACCATACGCCCTGAAGAGTATCCGAATCTGGAGGACCTGATCCGGGATGGGAATGATCTGGGTTTTCTGCTGGACGAGCAAGGTCAGGGAATGCCGGACTTCACGGGGCGATTCCTGGCTGCTCTGGAGTACGAGAACTGCCACCGAATCGATGCGGCACTGGACATCGCCCAAAATCTGCACTGCTATGACTTTGTACGAGCAGAAAACATAGAGACGTTTGGAAAGCAGGAGTTGGAAAGGAAAGGATGGTCCAAGGACCCTATCCTGCGAGGCTGCATTGACACAGCTGAATTTGGGGAATCCCTGCTGGAGCAGATGGGATACCGGCTCAATACAGCAGAGACCGCCTACATCCGGCGGAATGACCGGGAGTTTCAACACCTGCGGACACCCGAACCAACTCAGCAAGGCTGGGATATGACCATGTAAAATCAAATACAAATAGGGGCCGTTTTCCTGAAAGGGACAGCGGCCCCTTCTTTTTTTGTGCCCATTTTCGGGAAAGCGGGATCCCGGAAGGGAGCAATCATGCGAAAAGAAGAACATCTGTTGGCGTACCTGAAAGGTGCGTGTCCCGGTAGGCAGCACGCAGTGCCGGGCAGGAGACTCAGGGGCATCCTGGGCATCAGCGAATCCAGGCTGCATGAGATGGTGAATCATCTGCGGCAAGATGGCAATCCCATTGGCAGCGGCAAGGAGGGATACTTCTACATCAGGACCTTTGGCGAGGCTCTTGAAACCGAAGAGCACCTGGCCCGGATGATCCACGGCCTGGAAGCCGCCCGGCAGGGCCTGCTGCGCGGAATAAAGGATTGTTCGCTTGAGGAGGCAGGGGGTGATGGACATCGCTAAGCCCATGTTCCCCTGGGTAGGCGGTAAGGAGCGTCTGATCCCCATGATCCGCCAGGTCATGCCGTCCAAGATGAGCCAGTACATGGAGCCGTTTGGCGGCAGCGGGGCCAATCTCCTGGGGATGCCCCCGGAGCGCAGCAGATTGGATATCTACAACGACTACAATCAGGACCTGGTCAACTTTTTCCTGTGCGCCAGAGACCGCCCCCTGTCCCTCGTTCGGGAGCTGGGCTTCCTGCCCCTCAATTCCCGGGCGGAGTTTGAGTATCTGATCAGATTTCTAAAACAGGAGGAGATGGGAAGCGAATATGTGGAAGAAGAAATAGCAATTGCGGAAGAGTACTTCCCGCCGGGTGAGGCGGAGGAAGTCATCGCCTTACTGCGGGGCCGGGCAGAGCTGCTGGATGTGCGGCGTGCCGCAGCCTTCTTCAAGGTGAGCCGGTACAGCTACAGCGGGACCATGACCTCCTACGGTGTGAAGGCCTGCGATCTGAAACACTTTTTCCACCTGATCTGGAGCGCCTCACGCCGGCTGGCTCGAGTGGTCATCGAGCGACAGGACGCCATTGAACTCATTCGAAAGCGGGACCGGCCCGACGGGGTGATCTACTGTGACCCGCCCTATTTCCAGGCAGAGAAGAGCTACGCTGTGAAGTTCCGGTACCGGGATCATGCCCGGCTCCATCGAGTCCTCAAGCAGTGCAAGGGAGCCGTGATCGTGTCCTACAATGACTGCCGGTATATCCGCTTCCTGTATGACGACTTCTATATTCTGGCGTTCCGGCGGGAGAACCAACTGGCGAAAGAGAAAGGCGCTTTGTATGGTGAGCTGCTGATTACCAACTATGACCCACGTCCGTTTATGAATTTGCAAATGAATCTGTTTGGAGCTGGCACCGGCGCAAAATGGCAGCCCGTGCTGATCAATATTCCCCGCCATGTTTTGAAAACTCTTTAGGAGGAAGACAACCATGAAATTTACACTACATCGCAAATCTGACAGCAAAGCACAGAAAATCCCATACGCCGCTCTGCAGATCGCCGGTCTCGCAGACGCAGAGGAGTTGGTGCTCCGTGCGGAAGAGGGCTGCATTCTTCTGGCACATGACCCGCTCTCCACTCGGGAGGTTGTCAAGATGATCGCTTTCCTGGATGAGATCGTCACGTCCATGGCAGAACAACTGGCGGAAAAAAGCGGTGAGATGGCCAGCCTGCAAGAGGAAGATGATCCCCTTGATGTGTTCAATGAAGATGAAATTGACACTCTGGAGGACTTTGGCATCAATCTGGAGGGACTCCGGATGCTCCTTGCTATGGAAGAAGATGATGGAGATGAATGAAATATATCTCTACCCCTACTCCGCGGAAGAGGCGCGGCAGAGGGATGAGCTGTCCCTGTGGCGGGCCACCAAGCCAACATCACCTGCAAAGAGGCCATTGAGAAAGCCGTCCGGCAGCATTTCGACGGATTTCATCTGGATAGGAACTGCCTGGACAGTGTCCTCGAGAAGTTCGGCTTTAAGCGGACAGCCTGGGTGCTGGCCAACACGATCCATCAGTTGGAGCGGGATGGCCGGTTCAGCTCCCGCAATATCGCATGGGCTCAAACGGTCCACATCCCGCCGGATAAGCGGCATGATCTGGACTTTGTGGTGACCAGCCATCCCGCCGTATTGGACGGTGTGGTGGATCAGTACCGCAGCGCATACGAGTTCTTCTTCATGTTGTATGGCCCAGAGCACTGTGAGCCGCGCTCCACTGAAGAACTGGACTATCAGGACAAAGTGCTGGTGCTCTCTCCAGAGAGCCTAAAGGAGTCCAGCTGGATCCTCCAGGAACAGCTCTGGTACGCACACGACGGGGACGGCTGCAGCCCTACGGCCATTGGGGGTCCCATCCGCTGCACCTGCCTGGACGATGGAGTAATGACATGGTGGGACCGCAGCAACTTTATCGGCGTGCTGAAGGAGAAGCATCTCCCGGAATGGGCAAGGGAAAGACTTCGGGAACTGAAAAGCAAAGAGATACAGCAGATGAGTCGCCCCGAAATGGAGCGATCCCTTGCCGAGCGGATCGACCTTGCGTGGAGCAAATATGAGACTTCGCTCCGATCACTTTCCTCCTCCGAGATCATGGGACAGATAGAGGATGTGTCTGCAGTGCGGATGTGCCGGAATGCATTGCTCAAGGATATGGACTTGTACTCAGATGAGCAGCTGACGTTCCTCCTCTCCCTTTTTGACCCTCTGGAGCAGATGAAAGATCATCTGGTCCGGGAGCAGGAGGCGGATCAAATGGAACAGGTGAATTTTGCCATCCGATCCCTTCAAAAAGAGCTTCAAGAAGAGCAGAAAATCGACACGCCTGGACAGGGTGAAATGACCATGAAGTGACAGGAGAATGTCATGGACCTGAAATATTACATCATCGATGACCTGCGCCTCCCACCCAAACGCCCCTTTCACAAAGGGTGGACGATGGAACAGTTTCGTTCGCTGCAGGAGGCGCTGGTCAGGTACCGCGCGATCCCCGCCTGCCAGGTCAAGAGTATTGGAGTGACCGATGGCGTCCATGTATTGGAACTTGTGCGGTGCCTCCCGATCTATCCGGCCGAGTCCACCGGAGAGGATGTTCAGGCCGCCGTGCCAGAAGCATATCCCCTTTGGGCAGAGGTGCCGGAGGCGGCTCTTGCGGCAGAGACCTGTGTCTCAGCCCTTGGACTCCGCTATCGAATCATCGGGAACGTGGTGACGCCCATTCCGACACAGAGCGGGCTGCGGAAGGAACTGCGGGACAAGTACCTTTGGTTGAACGAACGGTGCGGGCAGGAGACAGCGATCCGCTGGGTGTATATCGTTGGCGCCGGCTGGAAACAGCTGGATTTTTTGCGGCGGTGGAAGAAAACAGGACATCCCCTGGTGCTTCGGTATCAGGCGGATGGGATCACAGAGCAGGGTGCGTACCTCTCGCTGGAGGTAGCGCCCTGGGAATACGACTTATTGATGCGCCGCACATTGGAGCGGCGGGAAAGAGAGGAAACACGTGTCAGAACACGATCATGATCAGATGCCCATGCAGCTGAACGCCAAGGTCTATCTGTCAAAGAAAGAAGGGCCTGCATTGGCCATCGCTTCTGTGAATCTCAATGGCTGCTTTGCCATTCGGGGCATTCAGATCCGGGAGGGGAAAAACGGCCCCTTCGTCTCCATGCCCTGCAGGAAGGTGAACGGAGAGTACATGGATCTTTGCTTCCCCTGTACGGCGGAATTCAAGAAATCCTTTGACAAGGCTGTGCTGGACGCCTACCACATGGAACTGCGGCAGGCGGAACAGAAAGAGCGAACTGCCCCCAAGATGGGCGGTATGGGCGAAATGAAATAAGAGGAAGGGAGAGAACGATGATGAGACGAGCAATGACTTTATGCGCCGCCGTGCTGTGCCTGACCATGGCGCTGGCCCCCACGGCCCTGGCAGCGGGAACGGACGCGGTGGAGGTCTGCTACCCCACCGCCATCACCCAGAGCGAGGATGGCACGGAACTGCGGAAGCTCTATGATCTGGGACCGGAGGACGATCCCACAGGCATCCCCCGGTCTGACTTTGAGCAGGACGGATTCC
>OGYF01000879.1_pt1 | contig 28397 bp, 23 predicted proteins | sample 1576451 | NCBI WGS metagenome assembly OGYF01 (sample SAMEA3541505, study PRJEB24748) | human gut metagenome | biome: human gut; feature: human-associated habitat; material: faeces | place: China | collected 2012
GCTTTGCGCTTGCGTCCGCACCGGGGTCAACGTGGGCGTGGACCTGACCGCCGAAGAGCTGACCGCCCAGTATGACGCGGTCATCCTGTGCGTGGGCACTGGCAACGCCCGGCCTCTGGCCGTGGAGGGCGCTGCCCAGGTCCAGGGGGTGTGCGCGGCGGTGGACTATCTGTCCGCCTCCACCCGCGCCCTGCTGGATGCGGATGCCCCCCTCCCCGCCGCCCTGGATCCCAGAGGGAAGGACGTAGTCATCGTAGGCGGCGGCGACACCGGAAACGACTGCCTGGGGGTCAGCCTCCGGGGAGGGTGCCGCTCCGTGGTCCAGCTGGAGATGCTGCCCAAGGATGCGGGCAAGCCCGTCATTTACGAGCCCCGCCGCCAGAACAGGCCCGACGTGAAGGTGGACGGCAGCCAGGAGGAATGCCTGTCCGTGTTCGGCAAGGACCCCCACATCTACCAGACCACGGTCAAGTCCCTCCAGACCGATGAGGACGGCCGGCTTCAGGCGGTGGTCACCGTGGACCTGGAGCCGACCTATGACAGCCAGCGCCGCCTGACCATGCAGGAGGTCGCGGAGACGGAAAAGACCCTGCCCTGCCAGCTGCTGGTGGTGGCCGCCGGCTTCCTGGGCCCCTGCGGCTACGTGGCTGAGGCATTCGGAGTGGACACCGACGCCCGCAGTGACATGGTCACCGACGGCTATGCCACCAAGGCGGCCAAGGTATACGCCTGCGGCGACTGCCGCACCGGCCAGTCCCTGGTGGTCAAGGCCATGGCCGACGGCCGGGACTGCGCCAAGGCCGTGGACGAGGCACTGGCCTGAGCATATCAGTTCCCTGACCAACCAATGAAACAAGCAGCCCTCCGGCAAAGGCCGTTTAGAGAGGCGCCAGTTAAACAAGTCCACCCGCCAGTTCTCAAGGAATGGCGGGTGGACTTTCCGTTATTCTAAATCAAATAGGACTTCCTTAATTGTTCCGCTGAACGCAAACTCCCCTCGGTCTTTATAAGACGCGGTGACAGGGGTCAACCGATCCCGACCGATATCCGTCCCCTCTAAGGACAGGCCAAAGCTGACATTCTCCACAGGCGCAGAGGCAACTTCCTCATCATCAACGTAAAGATGGGCGATCCCCACGCAGGTGGCGGCGGCATCATAGAACGCATTGTCCGCCCCTCCCTTGATCGCAGTATTCAAGCCTTCAACACCACGCTTCTCATACCACATACTCACGGTACAATCTCCCACGGGCAGAGGCTTTTCCGAGGCGACCTTGAACATCCGACGGAAATGATTGAACTCATAGATCAGCCGATTATCCATGATGTAGAGCGTGTATCCGCCGGTATTACCTCCAGCCGCCACTAAAACGCCTTCCTGCGCGGTATCATCGCGGTGAAGGGGAACGGTGATCCTATGGGAACGATTCTCAATATGAGGGTCCGCATCGCAGCCCAAATGACCCACCATCGGCAGATAGCGGAAGTGGCTGCGATTTGCAGGACTCTCCATAGGTTTGAACTCCCGGTCCTGAGGGCAGATTTCCCGCAGCGGAAGCGTGATATAATTCTTAGCTTCCTCAAACCAATGACAGATCAATTCTCGAAGTTTTTCCGGATACTGCTCCGCAATATTTTTCGCCTCTGCAAAATCTTCATTCAGATTATATAATTCCCAGGTATCTTCTTCAAACGGCTTTCCCGGATGATGGACCGCCACCGCTTTCCAGCCATCCTCAATGTAGCCACGCGTGTTCGCCCACAGGTAATACTTTCTATTCCGGTCAATGGGCACCTGCGCATCCTGGAATGTCTGGGCAAAGCTCACACCATGTAGGGGCATCTGTTCCACGTCATTGATCGTGGCAGGCAGTTTCGCGCCCACAACATCTAAAACGGTAGGCGTCACATCACAAACGTTGACGAACTGGGAACAGACAGAGCCTTTCTCCCGAATGCCTTCCCCCCAATGGACGATGAGTGGGCAACGCACGGCTCCACCATAGGCAGTGCCCTTGTATTCTTTAAACGGAGTGTTGCTCACGGAGGCCCACCCCTTTGGATACAGCGCCCGGACCTCTGGGCCGCCGATGTCATCGATTATAGCGAATAAGTCTTCAAAGCTGGGGCTGCTTCCATTGAGCGTACGGATAAAGTCATCAACCCCCTCTGTCCCTCCATCGCGGGAAGCGCCATTGTCACTGATGAGTATCATGAGCGAATTGTCATATTCCCCGATCTCCTTCAAAAACGAGATCAGCCGTCCCACCTGCTCGTCACAGTGGGTGATAAACCCGGCATAGGTTTCCTGAAACCTCTGGTACAGCTCTTTCCGTTCTTCCTCTAACTCATCCCAAACTTGAATGCTGGAGTCACGCGCTGTTAATACAGTTCCTTCTGGAACGATGCCAAGCTGTACCTGCCGCCGGAACCGTTCTTCCCGAACCGCATCCCACCCTTTGGCGTATAGTCCCTTATACCGTTCCCGATACTCTGGCGGAACCTGGTGCGGAGAATGAGCCACTCCAAAACACAGATATAGGAAAAACGGCTGTTCCGGGAACACAGAAACCTGATCTGAAATGAACTGCATCGAGTGGTCAACCAGGTCGGCGGATAGGTGATATCCAGCGCGGCGCGGTGGATCGATATTGTGGTTATCATAGATTAGTTGAGGAGAGTATTGGTCAGTCTCCCCTTCCAAGAACCCATAAAAACGGTCAAACCCCTTTCCCAGAGGGCGGTACTCAAAAGGCCCTGCAGGCGTTTCCATATAGAGAGGCGCAGCATGCCATTTTCCAACGGCAAACGTGGCATATCCGTTCTTCTTCAAAATCTGGGCCACAGTGCCCGCTCGGTGTGTAATCCGTCCCTGTGTCTCCGGGCGGTCAGGGCCAAATACCATATTGGCAATCGACCCCATTCCAATGGCATTGTTGTCACGGCCGGTGAGCAGGGAGGCTCTTGTCGGAGATGACGCGGGACAGACCGTAAAGTTGTTATACAGCAGTCCATCAGCTGCCAGCGCATCCACATTAGGTGTCTGAACCTCTGACCCAAAGCAGCCCAAATCAGAAAAACCCATGTCGTCCAGGACCAAGTAGATCACATTGGTTTTCTTCGGGGGATTAAGCGTGGAAGGCATAGTATCCTCCTCCAATTTCTCAAAATGAATACAAAGCGGACCCCTTCCTGTGGGTCAGCTTTACTATACTCTTTTAGGTCAGGAAAAAAATCAACATTTGCTTACACAGCAGTCCGTATTTTCTTTCTATTCCTTTTCTGGCAAGGGGACTTCTGCCTCCAATACCTTCAAGAAAGACTGAATCACAGGCGAGGTAAGCTCCGGCGCCGTTTCGATATACCCCATGACCAGAGGAACGGGGGGATCCAGAGGTAGAGAAACCAAAGAAGAATTTTTGAAATACAAATCATCTAAATAGTTGGAAAATCCAATTGTATCAGGGTCGGTCTCCAATAACACGCGGCTCATAGACAAGCTGTTTCCAGCCATCAGAACCTTTACCTTCTCATTGGCGGGAACTAGCCGGTGAAGGGTACGCTGGGAGAAATTGAATAATACCAACGGATGCGCCTTCAGCTCCTCTGGTCCAATACACTTTTTTTGACACAGCGGGGACTGGCTAGAAACACAGGCTTTCATATTATAGCGAGCCAAGGGGTGGATATTAAATATAAGCGGATGATCCCGAAACGCCTCTTCAAATTCCAATTCTTCCATATTAAACAGCAGGATCTCATTGAAGCGTTCATTCCTTTTGGCATGCTGTAGCAGAAGCGGCAGAGAAAGCTCTTGTAAATGGATGGATGTTCTGGGGTTACGGCGGTGAAACTTTCGGATGACTGCAGGGAGAAAAGTCAGCGTAGGCAGTGGCGCGGAGCAAAGAAACAATTCGTCCTTTTCTGTATGTGCGCCGCTGGCGCGATAGCTGTTCATACGCTGTTGCAGTGCATCACTGGAGCGTAAAATCTTGTTGGCCAGCTCATATGCTTCACTCCCAGCCGCAGTAAGGTGGAGCTTAGATCCCTCCCGGCAGAACAGGACGGCTCCCAATTCTTTTTCCAGCTGCTGAATGGCCTGGCTGAGCCCTTGTGGTGAAATGTACAACAGTTCCGCCGCCGCGCTGATTGTCCCGATCTCCACGACTTTTACAAAATAGTCTAGGTATTCAGTTCTCATGGCCGGCTGGATAAAGTCCAGCCCTCACCTCCTTCAAATTTTCCATGCGCACATCAATTATATATAAAAGCCGGCAAAACAAACAGATGAAATCCATGATTTCCAGCAAGAGTTTCTTGTTGGGGGATACACATTTTCTTGATGCAAACAGGATCAAGACACTATATAATTAAAAACAGCAATCCCGACTACCGGAGGTGAGATTATGTCCGTTCACCACACGCCCTTCCACATCGTTGCCAAGCCTATTGGCGCACTTTGCAACATGAATTGCAGCTACTGTTTCTATGCAGAAAAAAAATCATTTTATCCTGCTATAACACCGATGACAGATAAAGTGCTAGAGCATTTTATCCGCTCCTATCTCTCCGCGCATCCAGGACCCGAAGTTAACTTCCTTTGGCAAGGCGGGGAGCCGCTTTTGCTTGGAATTTCATTTTATCAAAAAGCATTATTGTTTCAGCAAAGGTTTTCTGGGCGAAAAAGGATCACAAATGCGATTCAGACCAATGGGACGCTTTTAACTGAGGCGTGGTGCCAGTTTCTGAAGCGCAACCACTTTTTAGTTGGGATCAGTTTGGACGGTCCTGCTGACATCCATAACGCATACCGCTGCATGCGCAGCGGCAAGCCAAGCCATCAAGCGGTTTTAAATGGGCTTCAGCTGCTCCAGAAATATCAGGTGGACTACAATGTGACCTGCTGCGTATCTGACGTTTCGACACGGGATCCAAAAAAGATCTATCATTATCTTAAGTCGCTCGGAGTCGCTTATCTACAGTTTGCCCCGCTTGTCGAGCGGGAACCAGACATAGCGGAGCAAGAAGAGGGACTGCTCCACGCATGTCCGGATAACCGGGCAGGCCACCTAAATCTGATGCCCGGAACCGTAGATAGCCTAGCGTATGGCCAATTTCTGTCTGCCGTTTTTGATGAGTGGATTCGTCAAGATATCGGACGGATTTATATAATGAATTTTGAATGGGCGTTAAGTGCATGGCTTGGGCTGCCTGCAACCTATTGTATCTTTGCCCCTACCTGCGGAAACGCATTGGCGGTAGAACACAATGGCGATCTTTACTCCTGTGACCACTATGTCTACGCTGCATATAAAATTGGAAATTTGATGCATGACGATTTAAACCATCTTTTAGATAGTCCGATCCAACAAAAATTCCAACAGAAGAAATCAACACTGCCGGATACGTGCGTTAGTTGTACCTATTGCTTTGCCTGCCACGGAGAATGTCCCAAAAACCGTTTTATGCCAGGAGATCGTAATTACCTCTGCCAGGGGTACTTTTATTATTTTTCTCACATTCGCCCCTACATGGAACGAATGGCAGATTTAATCCGCAAAGGGATGGCGCCTTGGCTGATCCGAAACGAATTTCCTGATCTGATGTGAAAGTTTTTGTTTATAGTTCGCCCTGTGTTTTCTTGCTGTTTCTCGTTGTCTCTTTCCTGTATGATAGGATTATACAAAGCGGTCACTTCCTCAAAAAAGAGAAGGAGAGATTTCAATGGGTAAATTGCGGCGAGACTTGATATTCTCTATCATCGGCATTCTCATTATGTTCTTAGGGTTCCTGCTGCCTCCCTTTGCAGGAATTTCCAAAGCAGGAGTCATCATTATCTTTATATTTGCTGGCGCATTGCTTCTGTGGACTTTTGTCAGCGGAGATTGGGCTAGCATCTTGGCGCTGGTCTTAATCGGCCTGAGCGGCTACTACGGTGCGGGCGCAGCAGGATTTAAGGCCGCGCTTGTCAGCGCTCTGGGAAACGACACTGTCCTCACGATCATGTTCCTCTCCATATTGTTCGGCGGTCTGCAAATGTCTGGGGCACTCTCTTATTTAGTCAAATGGTTCTTATCCAGAAAAATCGTCGCTGGACATCCCTATGTTATTCTGGCTTTCATCGGAGGGCTGTCCTTCCTGGTGTCCGGTGTTTCCACGAATATGGTGGCGCTGATTGTCATGTGGGCTATCGTACAAAATATCTGCAGCATTTCTTCTATTGGACGCAAAGAACCTATTTGGGTGTACATGTTTGGTATTGTTTTGCTTGGTGCGTCCGTGGGCACCGCGATTCTGCCCTTCCAAGGGGTCGGTATTGCCATGATGTCGGTTTATAATAATATCGGCGGAGACTATCCAATCAGCACAACTGGCTATCTGATCCTAACGGTCCTTATGGGGATACTCCTTATGGCAGTCTTCCTGGTATTGACTAAGTTTATCTTCCGGCCTGATGTCAGCAAATTGAAATGTCTGACCTGCGAGACGCTCAATGCAACCTATACGCTGCCCCCTATGAGCAAGGCGCAAAAGCTGTATTTAGCCGTCCTTCCGCTCTATCTTTTGATGGTTGTCGTCCCTTCCTTTGGCACTCTGGGTCAATTACCAATACTGAATCTTCTGAATGAGATGGGCGCGCTTGGCATAGCTTTCGCCTGGATGGTAGTCCTTATGTTAGTTCGGTTTGATGGAACGCCTGTCTTGAACTTCCGTGAGGTTGCGTCCAGGCAAGTGCCCTGGAGCGTCGTTCTGATGGTTGCCATTGGCATTGCGGTGTCTCAGGTCTTTGGAGATGCAGAGGTTGGTATTATGAACGCGATCCAGAATGTCTTGCGTCCTCTGCTGGCCGGGAAGCCCACCCTCTTGGTTGTGTTGATTCTTATGGTCACTGGGGTGATTATTACAAACTTTGCGGCAAATGCCGCCATGGCGTTTGTTCTTACCCCCATTGCAGTGGCCTGCGCTACAGAGCTGGGATTGAATCCGGCTCCGATCGCGCTTTGCGTTATGATGATCGTTTTTGTTGCGCTTCTTACTCCAGCGGCCTCTCCCGCAACCGCTATGTGTTATGCGGAGGACCGCTACTACACTGCAAAAGAAATCCGCTCCTGGGCCTTGGTTATCAGCATCCTCGCGATTGTTTTGTACACCGTCGTCGGCTACCCATTGTCCACTTTCTTTGTTCACTTTTAATACAAAAATATAAAAAGGATGCATCTGCCAACTTTACTGGCAGATGCATCCTTTTCTTCAGCATAATTACTATTTCTGATTTTTGTGCAAGACGGCTATTAAAGAGTTCTTCTGAAAAGCGAAAAGAATACTTTTTAAGGCGTACAGCCATGCACTATCATCTCCAATCGTAGTCAAAGTATATCATAATAAGGGCAAAAAAGGCTAAATGGTATCACGAAAGAAAAATAGGTAGGTACTAAAAGACTTACCCTTGGTCCGAATAGCATACAGAACTTGTGGATTCCGTCAAAGCATTCTCATCACTTTCTACTCTACTTTCCTTTCTCCCGTCATTCTTTAGCTCGTTCACCCCCACATTCCGCCACCGGCTGCGGTGCGTTCTGTAGCTAGAAACACTGTCCATGGCTCAGAATCTGCAGTACTGTCCATAAAAATATACAACGTCCTGCTGTGGCTCTGCGTGAGAAATACTCCATTTCTGTCGGCAAGCGCTCCTCCTGCCCATCTAAGTGGTGGGACAAAACGACCGTCAAAAATTTTCTTGACATTCCAGTCCCTCGGTGTTATACTGCACCCATAATTGAACAAGTTAAACCGTTGAAGCGGAGATAACGGCAATAATGCCTCTACAGAGAGCCCGCAGTGCTGAGAGTCGGGTGAGAAACAAGTTGTCAAATGGACCGCTGAGGGCGCAGTCAAAGGCCAATGGCCGAGTATTCTGCGACGTGTGGGCATACGTCAGTTGCCGGGGATATGTTGGTATCCCGTCAAGCGCACGGCGTCACTGCCGTGAATCAAGGTGGCACCGCGGATCGTATGTATTCGCCCTTGAGAGATCGTACTGGTCTCTCAAGGGCATTTTTTATTTTCTAAATCATTGAGCAAGGAGGTCCTATCCATGGCGGATAGAGCAGGAAGATTCGGCATCCACGGCGGGCAGTATATTCCCGAGACGCTGATGAACGCAGTCATCGAATTAGAGCAGGCTTATCACCACTGGCGGGATGATCCCGGCTTTCAGGATGAGTTGACCGCCCTGCTCAACGACTACGCCGGTCGCCCCTCCCGGCTGTACTTCGCCGAGAAGATGACTCGGGATCTAGGTGGGGCGAAGATTTATCTCAAACGGGAGGACCTGAACCACACCGGCGCCCACAAGATCAACAACGTGCTGGGGCAGGCCCTGTTGGCCAAAAAGATGGGCAAACGCCGCCTCATTGCCGAGACCGGCGCTGGACAGCACGGGGTGGCCACCGCCACCGCCGCCGCCCTGTTCGGCATGGAGTGCGTGGTCTTTATGGGACAGGAGGACACCGTCCGTCAGGCTCTCAATGTCTACCGGATGCGCCTTCTGGGTGCGGAGGTAGTGCCGGTCACTGAGGGGACTGGCACCCTGAAGGACGCCTGCTCCGCCGCCTTCCGGGAGTGGACCTGCCGGATCGAGGACACCCACTACTGCCTGGGCTCGGTCATGGGCCCCCACCCCTTCCCCACCATAGTGCGGGACTTCCAGGCGGTCATCTCCCGGGAGATCAAGGCACAGCTGCTGAAGAAGGAGGGCCGGCTCCCCGACGCGGTGCTGGCCTGCGTGGGCGGCGGCTCCAACGCCATCGGCTCCTTCTACCACTTCCTCCCCGCTCCTTCCGTCCGGCTCATCGGCTGCGAAGCCGCAGGGCGTGGGGTGGATACGCCGGACACCGCCGCCACCATCGCCGTCGGCCGGCTGGGCATCTTCCACGGCATGAAGTCCTACTTCTGTCAAGACGAGTACGGTCAGATCGCCCCGGTCTACTCCATCTCCGCCGGCCTGGACTACCCCGGCGTCGGACCGGAGCACGCCATGCTCCACGACACCGGCCGGGCGGAGTACGTCCCCGTCACCGACGATGAGGCGGTGGACGCCTTCGAGTACCTCTCCCGCACGGAGGGCATTATCCCAGCCATCGAGTCGGCCCACGCCGTGGCCTATGCCCGTAAGCTGGCCCCCACGATGGGAAAGGATCAAATTCTGGTTGTCACCCTCTCCGGGCGGGGGGACAAAGACTGTGCGGCCATCGCCCGATACAGAGGGGAGGATCTTCATGAGTAATATCGCAAAGGCCTTTGCCAGCGGCAAGGCGTTCATTCCGTTCATCACCTGCGGCGACCCGGACTTGGTCACCACCGAGCAGGCGGTCCGGGCCATGGCTAAAGCCGGAGCTGACCTCATCGAGCTGGGCATCCCCTTCTCTGATCCCACGGCGGAAGGCCCGGTGATCCAGGCAGCTAATGCCAGGGCGCTGTCCGCCGGCACGACCACGGACAAGATTTTTGAGATGGTTCGGCATCTGCGCCAGGATCTGACGACTCCCTTAGTTTTTATGACCTATGCCAATGTGGTGTTCTCCTACGGGATCGACCGGTTTTGTGCCGCCTGCGCGGAGGTCGGCGTGGATGGTCTCATCCTGCCAGATGTGCCTTATGAGGAAAAGGATGAGTTCGAGCTGGAGTGCCGCAGGCACAGACTGGACCTCATCTCCATGGTAGCCCCCACCTCGGAGGCACGGATCACCGCCATTGCCAGAGGCGCCAAGGGGTTTCTCTACGTGGTTTCCAGCCTGGGCGTTACCGGCATGCGCAGTGCCATCACCACAGACATCGGCGCCATGATCAAGAAGATCCGGGAAAATACTTCTCTCCCATGCGCTGTGGGGTTCGGCATCTCCACCCCAGAGCAGGCCTGGCACATGGCTGCCCTCTCGGATGGGGCCATCGTTGGCAGCGCCATCGTCAGGCTCATGGAGCAGTATGGGACAGAGGCCGCCCCCTATGTGGCGGAGTATGTCCGTACCATGAAGCAGGCGGTGAATGCTCACTAACTTGCCCTATCTATTAGAATACATCTGTCAAGGAGGTTCCAACTATGTATAAGCAGATCATGACCAAGATCACCACCGGCCAGAAGCTAACCGAGGAGGAGATCTTTTCCCTCATCGCCGCTATCAACCGTAGCCAGATCAGTGACGTGCAGATCGCCGGGTTCCAGGTTGGCCTGCTCATGAAGGGCACCAGTCTGGATGAGCTGTCTGCTTTCGCCAAGGCCATGCGGGCAAACTGTGTGCTGCTTCGCCCCCATGTCACTGCCGAACTCATGGACACCTGCGGTACCGGCGGAGGTCTGTCTACCTTCAATATTTCTACTGCCACCGCCCTGGTGGCGGCTGCCGCGGGGATTCCGGTGGCCAAGCACGGCAGCCGCTCTATCTCCAGCCTCTCCGGCAGTGCCGACGTACTGGAAGCCCTGGGTGTCAACATCAACCTCACACCCCAGCAGGCGGAGCGGCTCATTGAGGACATCGGCATCGCCTTTATCTATGCCCCCCTCTTCCACCCAGTCATGTGCAAGGTGCTGCCCCCGGAGACGGAGCTGGGGATCAAGACCATCTTCTACACCATCATTGGGCCGCTCATCAACCCGGCCTTCGCCCCCCGGCATCTGCTGGGTGTCTACAAGCCGGAACTGCTGGACACTGTGACCTACGTGGCCAGAGAACTGGGCTACACCAACGCCATGTTTGTCCACGGATTGGACGGGCTGGATGAGATCTCCCTGCTGGGCAAGACCCGGATCAACTATCTGAAAAATGGCACAGTGCGTACCTTCGAGATTACCCCCGAGGAGTTCGGCATGAAATCCTGTTCCCTGGAGGACATCAAGACAGGGACACCCACCGAAAACGCGGACACCATACGAGGCGTATTCAGCGGGGCGGTCACTGGCCCTAGGAAGGATGCCGTCGTGCTCAACGCGGCGGGCGCCCTAGTGGTAGGCGGCAAGGCTGAGGGCTTTCCGGATGGCATCCGGCTGGCCCGGGAAATCATCGAGAGCGGCCGGGCAGAGCAAAAGCTGGCGGAGCTGGTGGCCTGCTCCAACGCCGTCGCAGAGGTGAGCGCATGAGCCGGTTTGTGGAGTGTCTGCTGGCCCGCCGACGGGCGGGGTATGTGCCGGTCATTCCGGATTTCAAGAGGATCTCCCCCGCGGACGGGCCCCTTTTTTCCGGGCGGAATGTCCTCCGGGCGGCAGAGGACATGGAGAGGGCCGGCGCCCCCGCCCTCTCCGTGGTCACAGAGGAAAAGCACTTCGGCGGCTCTCTGGAGCTTCTCTCCGACCTTGTGAATGCGGTGGACATCCCAGTGCTGAGGAAAGACTTCATCCGTACCACCGCCGACATCGTAGAAACTGCCCGCCGTGGCGCAGCGGCTGTCCTACTGATCTGCTCATGCCTGGATGAGGCAGCCCTTGGTTCGCTGTACCGTGACGCTATCTCCTATGGTCTGGAGCCGCTGGTAGAGGCCCATACAGCAGAAGAATTACAGTGGGCGAGGAACCTAGGTGCCACACTAGTGGGCATCAACAACCGGGACATTATGGCTCTGGAGCGGGACGGCGGCACCGTGGCCACCACATCGGCGCTGGCAGTCTGCAAGCCGGAGAATGCGGTGCTCATCAGCGAAAGTGGCATCCAGTCCCCGGCCGATGTCCGCGCAGCCCTGGCTGCTGGGGCCGACGGGGTGCTGGTGGGCACTGCCATCTGGATGGCGGAAGACCCTGTCTCCTGCTACCGTACACTCTCCATAGCGGAGAATACAGACAGATGACGCCGCAACTGAAGATCTGCGGCCTCATGCGGGATAGGGACGTGGAGCTTTGCTGTAGCATGGGAGTGGACATCTGTGGCTTTGTCACCGAGTATCCCCTGGATGTCCCCTGGAATCTGTCCAAAGAGGACTGTAGATATCTCCTGGCAGGGGTCGCGCCATCTACAAAGAGCTGCATCGTCACTGGCGGAGCGCCAGAACAGATTCTTGCCCTGACGTTGGATCTACGGCCCGATCTGGTCCAGCTCCACTTCCACGAGACGCTGGCAGACACCGCCGCCCTAGTGCAGGCGTTGGCCCCCTATGAGATCAGGGTCATCAAGACCATCCCCACTTCCCCAGATGAGCGCAGGGGGCAGTTTGGTGCGGGATCTTTGGAGGACTGCGTCCGAGCGCTATGCGGCATCGGGGTCTATGGCGTTTTAGCAGACAGCAGGGGACCGGACAACGCCGCCCAGGGCGGGGCGTTGGATCTCGGCTTCAGCCAGCGCGTATGCGCAGTCTCCACCTGCCCGGTGGCCATTGGCGGCGGGATCACGGCGGACAACTGCCGAACCATTGTTGAAGCCGTGCGGCCCGCCATCCTGGACGTGATGACGGGAGTGGAGGATGCCCCCGGGCGCAAGTCTGGTGAAAAGCTGGCGGCACTGTTGGGCGTGCTCCATGACCGACAGCCGTGATCTCTATGGCGCATCCGCCAATCAACTCCACGAATTTCAGCACGTTAAATTGTAAAAATTCCGGCATTTGGGCTAATTGACGTGATTCCCGTCTCATGCTATACTGCACTCAAAGAGGACGAAGGTGTTCGAATGAACGCCTTCGTCCTCTTATTTTATCCGCCTGATGCGCTTCGGCCACCGCGGGGGACGAACGCATCCGGGGGGAGAGAGACATCTTCATTCGGGGAGGTATGAAAATGACATATTCCGTTACAGACACCCTATGGGTATTTCTGGCCGCGATTCTGGTGTTTTTTATGAATCTGGGATTTGCCGCGGTGGAGGCGGGCTTCGCCCGGGCCAAGAACACCGTCAACATCCTGTCCAAGAACTTCATCGTCTTTGCCGTCTCGTCCCTGGGCTTTCTGCTGCTGGGGTGGGGGCTGATGTTCGGCGGGGACGCCCCCTTCGTGGGCACGGAGCACCTGTTCCTCCTGGGGCAGTCGGACCTGTCCTTCTATGACGATACCCTCACCTCGTCCGTGCCCTTCTGGGGGAAGTTCTTCTTCCAGCTGGTGTTCTGCGGGACTGCTGCCACCATCGTGTCCGGTGCGGTAGCAGAGCGCATCAAGTATATCGCTTTCATCTTGTTCTCTTTCGTGCTCACCTTGGTGATCTACCCCATCGTGGGCCACTGGATCTGGGGTGGCGGCTGGCTGAACCAGTTGGGCTTTCTGGACTTTGCCGGAGACAGTGCAGTCCACTCCGTGGGCGGCTGGGCGGCACTATCCGGTGCACTGATCCTGGGTCCCCGCATCGGGAAGTACGGCAAAGACGGCAAGCCCAGGGCCATTCCCGGCCACAGCATGTCCCTGGCGGTGATTGGCCTGTTCGTGCTCTGGCTGGGCTGGTTCGGATTCAACCCTGGCTCCACCATGAGCTTCGAGAACCCCTCTGACGTGATGCACATTCTGATGACTACCAATACCTCCACTATTGCAGCAGTGCTCACTTCTACCATTACTGCTTGGGTGTTTCTGGGGAAACCCGACCTGGGCATGACCATCAACGGCTGTCTTGCCGGGTTGGTGGGCATCACTGGAGGCTGTGCCTATTTCACGGTGGAGGTCTCCCTGCTGGTGGGAGCTGTCGCCGGCGCTCTCGTGGTATTTCTGGTGGTGTTCTTCGACCGCATCCATATCGACGACCCTGTGGGCGCCACTTCGGTCCATCTGGGATGCGGGGTGTTCGGCACCCTCTGCGTGGGACTGTTTGCCAAAGAGGGTGTCACCTCTCTGTCCACGGCCAATGGCCTGTTCTACGGTGGCGGCCTATCTCTGCTCGGGGTGGAGCTGTTGGGCATCGCGGCCATCGGCGTGTTCGTTTTTGCCGCCTCCTCCCTTGTCTGGCTGGCCTTGAAACACACCATTGGCATCCGGGTGTCCAAAGAGGAAGAATTGGCCGGGCTGGACATCGGAGAGCACGGCAACATGGCCTATCCCGACTTTGTCCCGCCGGCCTCTATCGGGGAATTCACTGCGGAAGAGCACACAAGACGCTCAGCCGCTCCGGCGGTCAGCGTCGATCAGGCGGTTTCCGTGGTTCATCGAGCCGTGCCCACTGGGAGTGGCCGCCCCAAGATGACCAAGGTATCCATCATCACCAACCAGTCCCGGTTCGCCCAGCTTCAGGACGCGCTGGAGCGGTTGGGCGTCACGGGTATGACGGTGACCAATGTGTTCGGCTACGGCGTGCAGAAGGGTCATGCAACCACATACTACCGGGGCGCACCAGTGGAGGCCCGGTTGCTGCCCAAGGTAAAAATCGACGTGGTCATCTCTAGAATCCCCATCCAGACTCTGGTGGACACAGCAAAAGAGGCGCTGTATACCGGAAAAGTGGGCGATGGCAAGATCTTCATCTACGACGTGGAACAGGTAGTCAAGGTCCGCACCGGCCAGACTGGGTACGACGCCCTCCAGGATGAGGAAGGCATCACAGACCGGCCGTAACCGATCAGAAAAGAAAAGAGCCGGCATCCGCGACGCGGATGCCGGCTCTTTTTGCGCTTGCGGTGGCCAACTCACAGCCGCTCTAAAAGATATGTGTCCACCTCCCGGGCTGCGCCCCGGCCCTCGACAATGCCCCATACCACCAGGGACTGGCCGCGGCGCATGTCGCCGGCAGCGAACACCTTGTCTACCCCGGTGGCATACATTCCGGGTACGGTGGCCACGTTGGAACGGGCGTCCCGGATCAGGCCGAAGGCCTCGGGCACATAGTCCTCCGGGCCCAGAAAGCCGGCGGCGATGAGCAGCAACTGGCAGGGCAGCTCCTCCTCCGAGCCGGGAATCTCGACCATGGTCATCCTGCCGTCGGCCAGCTTGGACTCCAGATGCACCGCGATGACGGATTGGAGGTTTCCTTCTCTGTCCGCCCGGCACTCCTTGATAGTCATCTGGTACCGCCGGGGGTCTTGCCCGAATACAGCCACAGCCTCCTCCTGCCCGTAATCCGTCTTGCAGATCCTGGGCCACTGGGGCCAAGGGTTGTTTTCCGCTCGGGTATCTGGGGCCTTCGGCATCATCTCAATTTGAGTGACGCTGCGGCAGCCGTGGCGAATGGAGGTGCCCACGCAGTCGTTGCCCGTGTCGCCGCCCCCCACAATGATTACGTCCTTGTCCGCCGCATCCAGATACGTGCCCTTGGCCAGCCCCGTGTCCAGCAGGGATTTGGTGGTGGAAGTAAGAAAATCTACTGCGAAGTGAATCCCCTTTACCTCCCGCCCGGTGACAGCTAAATCTCGTGCCTTCTTGGCTCCGCAGGCCAGAATCACCGCATCGTACTGCGCCAGCAGCTCCTGAGCAGGCACGTCTGTGCCCACATTGCAGCCGGTACGGAAGATCACGCCCTCGGCAGCCATGAGGTCCACTCGCCGCCGGACTACTTCCTTCTGCAGCTTCATATTGGGGATGCCGTACATCAGCAGGCCGCCGATCCGGTCTGCCCGTTCAAACACGGTGACCGTGTGGCCCCGGCGGTTGAGTTGGTCCGCTGCGGCCAATCCCGCCGGGCCGGAGCCCACCACCGCCACCTGCTTTCCGGTGCGCACCTTGGGAACATGTGGGACGATGAGCCCTCGGGCATACCCCTCCTCCACGATGGCCAACTCGTTCTCCTTCACCGTGACTGGGTCACCGTTCAGGCCACAGGTACAGGCCGCCTCGCACAGGGCGGGGCACACCCGGCCGGTAAACTCAGGAAAGTTGTTGGTCTTTCGCAGCCGTTTCAGGGCGTGGTCCAGGTTGCCGTGGTATACCAGGTCGTTCCACTCCGGAACCAGATTGTGCAGCGGACAGCCGGTATACATCCCCGCCAGCTGCACCCCGGACTGGCAGAAGGGCACGCCGCACTCCATGCACCGGGCCCCCTGCCGCTGCCTCTCCTCTTCCGGCTGCATGGGATGGAACTCATTCCAGTGCTGGATGCGCTCCAGAGGCGCCTGCGCCGGATTGCTCCGGCGCGGATAGTCCAGAAATCCTGTGGGTTTTCCCATTACCGTTCCCCTCCTGTCACCGCGTAAAATGCCTCGACTTCCGCCTCATCATGGCTCAGTCCCCGCTTTTCCACCTGGGCAATGGCCCTGAGGATCCGGTCATAGTCCCGAGGCAGGATTTTCTTGAAGGACTCCACCGCATGGTCAAAATCCTCCAGAATGGTCCGTCCCTTCACCGAGCCGGTTGCGGCCACGTGTTCCTGGATCATCCGGCGCAGTTCCTCCCTGTCGTGCCGGTCGGTAACCAGTTCGATGCTCACCAGCTCCTTGTTCACCCGCAGATACAGATCCCGCCGGGGATCCCACACGTAGGCGATGCCCCCAGACATGCCGGCGGCAAAGTTCTTGCCGGTGTCCCCCAGCACCACCACCCGGCCGCCGGTCATATATTCGCAGCCGTGGTCACCCACGCCTTCCACCACCGCGCAGGCGCCGGAATTACGCACGGCAAACCGCTCTCCGGCCACGCCGGCGATGAATGCCTTGCCGGCGGTGGCGCCGTACAGGGCCACATTGCCCGCAATGATGTTCTCATCCGCCTGATACCGGGCAGCCTTCGGGGGATAGAGCACTAGCTTGCCCCCAGACAGGCCCTTGCCGAAATAGTCGTTGGTATCTCCCTCCAGTTCCAGGGTCAGGCCCTTGGGGATGAACGCACCGAAGGACTGTCCTCCGCCGCCGGTGCAGCGGACCACAAAGGTGTCCTCCTCCAGCCGGTCCTCCCCGTACAGCCGGGTGATGTCCGAGCCGAAGAGGGTGCCCACCGTCCGGTCGGTGGAGGTGACGGGGATGGAGACGGACTTCTTCTGTCCCTTTTTCAGCGCGCTGCCCATCTTCTGGAGCAGCACCGACATATCCACTGTCTGTTCCAGATGGAAGTCGTACGCATCCGCAGGGTCGAAGTGGGTCTTGTACGCCCCGTTCACATAGGGATTGCCCAGGATGGCGGACAGATCCACCGTGGCCGCCCGCTCATTCACCGCATGTTTCCGCACCCGCAGCAAGTCGGTGCGGCCCACCAGCTCCTCCACGGTGCGCACGCCCAGCTTTGCCATGTGCTCCCGCAGCTCCTGGGCGATGAAGCGCATGAAGTTGACCACATACTCCGGCTTGCCCCGGAAGCGCTTACGCAGCTCCGGGTTCTGGGTAGCCACCCCCACTGGGCAGGTGTCCAGGTTGCACACCCGCATCATCACGCACCCCATGGTCACCAGGGGCGCGGTGGCAAAGCCGAACTCCTCCGCCCCCAGCATACAGGCGATGGCCACATCCCGGCCGCTCATCAGCTTGCCGTCAGTCTCCAGCACTACCCGGGAGCGCAGCCCGTTCTGAATGAGAGTCTGGTGGGTTTCCGCCAGTCCCAGCTCCCAGGGCAGTCCGGCGTTGTGAATGGAGGTGCGGGGGGCCGCGCCGGTGCCCCCGTCATAGCCGGAGATCAGCACCACCTGAGCCCCCGCCTTGGCCACGCCGGCGGCAATGGTGCCCACCCCCGCCTCACTCACCAGCTTGACGGAGATCCGGGCCCGGCGGTTGGCGTTCTTCAGATCGTAGATCAGCTGGGCCAGGTCCTCGATGGAGTAGATATCATGGTGGGGCGGCGGAGAGATGAGGGAGACCCCGGGGGTGGAATACCGGGTCTTGGCGATCCAGGGATACACCTTTCGGCCGGGCAGATGTCCTCCCTCCCCTGGCTTGGCCCCTTGGGCCATCTTGATCTGGATCTCCTGGGCGCTCACCAGATATTCGCTGGTGACGCCGAACCGGCCCGAGGCCACCTGCTTGATAGCCGAGCACCTGTCGCTCTTGAGCCGCTCGGGGCGCTCGCCCCCCTCGCCAGAATTGGACTTTCCCCCCAGGGCGTTCATGGCCAGGGCCATGCACTCGTGGGCCTCCTGGGAGATGGAGCCGTAGCTCATGGCCCCGGTCTTGAAGCGCTTGACGATGGAGTCCACACTCTCCACCTCGTCGATGGGGATGGGCTGGTCCAGGTACTTCATCTCCATCAGACCCCGGAGGGTGTGGGGCTTGGTCTCGTCATCCACCAGGGCGGAGTACTGCTTGAAGATCTGGTAGTCCCCGGTCTGGGCCGCCTGCTGGAGCAGGTGGATGGTCTGGGGATTGTACATATGGTCCTCCTGGCCGCTGCGGGCCTTGTGGACGCCGGTGGAGTCCAGAGTGTCGTCCACCTCCAGCCCCAGGGGGTCAAAGGCCCGGGTGTGGTTCTTGTCCACCAGGGCCTCAATCTCCTTCAAGCCGATGCCGCCCACCCGGGAGACGGTGCCGGTGAAGTACTGGTCGATCACCTCTCTGGAAATGCCGATGGCCTCGAAGATCTGGGCGGACTGGTAGGACTGGAGGGTGGAGATGCCCATTTTGGAGGCGATCTTCACGATGCCGTGGAGGATGGCGTTGTTGTAGTCGTCCACCGCGGCGCCGAAGTCCTTGTCCAGCAGGCCCTCGTCGATGAGCTGCCGGATGGTTTCCTGGGCCAGATAGGGGTTGATGGCCCGGGCGCCGTAGCCCAGCAGGGTGGCAAAGTGGTGCACGTCCCGTGGCTCGGCGGACTCCAGGATGACAGACACCGCTGTTCGCTTGCGTGTACGGATCAGGTGCCGCTCCAGAGCGGACACCGCCAGCAGGGACGGGATGGCCACGTGGTTCTCATCCACCCCCCGGTCAGAGAGGATGATGATATTTGCTCCGTTGCGAAAGGCCCGGTCCGCAGCCACCATCAGATGGTCCAGCGCCCGCTTCAGGGGTGTGTTCTTGAAGTAGAGAATGGATACCGTCTCCACCTGAAACCCGGGCTTGTTCATGTTTCGGATCTTCATCAGATCCAGGGAAGTGAGGATGGGGTTGCGGATCTGGAGCACCCGGCAGTTGTCCGCCGTCTCTTCCAGTAGGTTGCCGTCATCTCCCACATACACGGTGGTGTCGGTGACCACCTCTTCCCGGATGGCGTCAATGGGGGGATTGGTCACCTGGGCAAAAAGCTGCTTGAAATAGTGGAACAGAGGCTGGTCCTTGTCGTCCAGCACCGCCAGAGGGATGTCGATGCCCATGGCGGCGGTAGGCTCCGCCCCGGTGCGGGCCATAGGCAGAATGGAGGTCATCACATCCTCATAGGTGTAACCAAAGGCCTTCTGTACCTGAGCCCGGCGCTGGGAGGTGTACATCTCCACTTTTTTGTTGGGAATAGGCAGTTCCCGCAAGCGTACCAGGTTCCGGTCCAACCACTCCCCATAGGGATTTCGCCGGGCGTAGCGCTCCTTCAGCTCCTCGTCGCCGATGACCCGACCGGCCAGGGTGTCTACCAGCAGCATTTTTCCCGGCTCCAGCCGGGACTTTTTCACGATGCGGGCCGGATCTATGTCAAGCACCCCCACCTCGGAGGAGAGAATAAGTTGGCCGTCGTCGGTGATATAGTACCGGGAGGGACGCAGGCCGTTGCGGTCCAGCACTGCTCCCACTTGGTCTCCGTCGGAGAAAAGAATGGAGGCCGGGCCGTCCCATGGCTCCATCATGGCAGCAAAGTACTGGTACATGTCCCGCTTAGTCCGGGACATGTTAGCATCGTTTCTCCAGGGCTCTGGGATGCAGATCATCACCGCCAGGGGTAATTCCATTCCGCTCATCACCAGAAACTCCAGCGTGTTGTCCAGCATGGCAGAGTCAGAGCCGGAGGTATTCACCACCGGGAACACCTTGTCGATGTCCTTGTCCCACACGGCGCTGTGCATGGTCTCCTCTCGGGCCAGCATCCGGTCAGCGTTGCCCCGGATGGTATTGATCTCCCCGTTGTGGGCGATCAAACGGTTGGGGTGAGCACGCTCCCAAGAGGGGTTTGTGTTGGTGGAAAACCGGGAGTGGACCAAGGCGATAGCGGACTGGTAATCCTCATCCTGAAGATCCGGGTAGAACAGCCGTAGCTGGTTCACCAGAAACATGCCCTTGTAGACAATGGTCCGGCTGGACAGGGACGGTACATAGGTGTTGTCGTTGGACTGCTCAAATTCCCGCCGGGCAATATACAGCCTCCGGTCGAAGTCCAGCCCCCGCTCCACTCCTTCCGGCCGCCGGACAAATGCCTGCTCGATGCAGGGCATCTTGTCTAGGGCCTTCTGGCCCAGCACTTGAGCACACACCGGCACCTGCCGCCAGCCGATCAATTCCATACCTTCCTTTTCCACAATGAGTTCGAACATCTTCTTGGCCTGGTTCCGGCGCAGGGTTTCCCGGGGGAAGAAGAACATTCCCACGCCGTAGTCCCGCGCCTCCCCCAGGGCAAAGCCGTGCCGCCGTGCCTGCTTGGTAAAGAACCGATGGGAGATTTGGAGCAGGATGCCCACGCCGTCGCCGGTCTTTCCCTCCGCATCCTTTCCCGCCCGATGTTCCAGCTTCTCCACGATCTTCAGCGCGTCGTCCACCACTTGATGGCTGGGACGGCCCTGGATGTCCACCACGGTGCCGATGCCGCAGGCGTCATGCTCAAAGGCAGGGCTGTAAAGGCCCCTGTTTGCTTCCTGTGTCGTCATGCTTCATGCTCCTCTCCGGTGAAAACAGCGGCAGTCGGACTCCCGACTGCCGCCGTGAGACCGCCTTGTCTCTACCGTTATCTCTGCTGGGTGCCGTCCAGCACCAGCTGCGCTGTCTGTGTCAATCTTGCCCCACTGTTCATACTTTTTTTCTGGAGGTAGCGGTGGGCCTGTTCTTCCGACATGCCGCTCCGGTCCATCAGCACCGCCTTGGCCTGACTGATGAGCGCCAGTTCCTCCTGGCTGCGCTGCGGGCGGGTACGCTGTTCCAGCCGACGTCCCACCTGAAGCAACATTCGTACCGAAGCCAGCAAGTCCACCCTGGACGCTGGGGCAGGCAGCCGGAAGATTTCGTCGTTATCCATTAGTTCCAGCACATCCTGTCGGGCCAACACCAGCATGGCGCAGGCGGGCAGGTCATCGAAGATCAGCTGCGCCGTCTGGTCTCCCAGCTTATATCCGCACACCACCACCGGCATCCGGAACTGGCCCGCCGCACTTGGTCGGCGGTGCGGCAGACCAGGCAGTCGGCCGCGCCGTCTTCCTCCAGGATCTCTTTGACCCGCAGGGCATTCTTGTTGTTTTCAAAAGCAACGATTACTGTCTCCATTCGCTCCACCCCCACGGACTTATCCGCTCAGTCAGCCAATGACATCTTCCCCGGCCTCACACTCTGGCTCAGGTATTCTCCTTCTGGAAAAATACTCCGGATATCTCCGGTTCTCCTATGGATTGTCAATACAGGATCATGTACTTGTCCCGCTCCCAACTGGATACCCGGGTGCGATATTCCTCCCACTCGGCCTCCTTACCGGCGATGTACTGGCCGGTTACGTGCTCCCCCAGGGTGTCCATGATGAGCTTATCCTTCTTCATACACACCAGCGCCTCCTCCAAGGAACCGGGTAACGCCTCAATGCCCCGGCGTCTGCGGGCGGCGGGGGACATGGCAAAGATGTTGTCGGTGATCTCCGGTGGCGGGGTCAGGCCCTTCTCAATACCGTCCAGCCCGGCTGCCAGACATACGGCCAACTCCAGATAGGGGTTGCAGGCCGGGTCGGGGCAACGCAGCTCCACCCGGGTGGACTGCCCTCGGGCAGCGGGGATACGGATCAGGGCAGAGCGGTTGGAGGCAGACCATGCCAAGTAGCAGGGAGCCTCGTAGCCAGGCACCAGCCGCTTGTAGGAGTTAACCAGCGGGTTGGTGATGGCCGCCATTCCCTTCACATGCGCCAGCAGACCGGCGATGAAACTGTATGCCGCATTGGACAGGCCCTTGGGATCGCTCGGATCGTAGAAGGCGTTCTTTCCGTCCCGGAACAAGGACATGTTGGTGTGCATCCCCGAGCCATTGACCCCGAAGATGGGCTTGGGCATAAAGGTGGCGTGCAGACCATTCTTCTGGGCCAGGGTCTTGACCGCCAGCTTGAAGGTCATGATGTTGTCCGCAGTGCGCAGGGCGTCTGCGTACTTGAAGTCAATCTCATGCTGGCCCTGGGCCACCTCGTGGTGGCTGGCCTCGATCTCAAAGCCCATCTGCTCCAGGGACATGCAGATTTCCCGCCGCGTCCCCTCCCCGTGGTCTAGGGGGCCTAGGTCGAAGTAGCCCGCCTCGTCGTTGGTCCTGACCGTGGGCTTGCCCTCGTCATCGGTCTGAAACAGAAAGAATTCCGCTTCCGGACCCACGTTGAAGGCGTCAAAGCCCATGTCGTTGGCCTTCTGGATAACCTGTTTGAGCACATACCGTGGGTCCCCCACAAATGGGGCGCCGTCCGGATCATGGACATCGCAGATCAGCCGGGCCACCCTGCCGTGGCTGGGCCGCCAGGGAAAAATGGTGAAGGAGTCCAGGTCCGGGTAGAGATATTGGTCCGACTCGTCGATCCGCACGAACCCCTCGATGGAGGAGCCGTCAAACATGATCTGGTTGTTGACCGCCTTCTCGATTTGAGACGCAGTAATGGCCACGTTCTTCAGCTGGCCGAAAATATCGGTGAACTGCAGGCGAATGAACTCCACATCCTCCTCTTTGACTTTGCGAATGATGTCTTCCTTTGTGTACAGCATTGCAAGACTCCCCTTTCATTCTTTCAAATAAAAAAAGACAAGGGCAGACCGGCCTCTCAGGTCCGGAACGCCTTTGTCCTAAACTATGTGTGCAGTATAACTGAACAATTCCAGTGTGTCAAGCTTTTTTTGCGGGGTTGGTCCATTTTGGTCCCGCAGCCAAACTAAGCCGGGCATCAGCGCCTCCTTTTATGCAAGAAATATAATATCAACTTTCATAATTCCATCTAACCAGCTGTGTGCGGAAGAACGCTCGACAGTGGGTACATAGTTGCGCCATGATAGCATTACAGCCAGTAAAGGCGCTGCGGTGGATACTGCGGCGTCCTTCATTTTTTATGCAAAGGAGGGATCGCTTTGTCTCCCTATGATGAGTGCGAGATATTCGGTGTGTGGGCCCCAACGGGGAACTGCGCTCACACAGTGTACTACAGCCTGTTCGTCTTTCAGCATTGGGGACAGGAACCCTGCAGCATTGCCGTTATCCGCGACCGGGAGCTCACTTTTTGCAAAGACATGGGCCTGGTGGGGGTGGTATTCTCCCCGGAGCTCCTGGACCAGTTGGTCGGCACCATGGCCCTCGGCCATTGCGCTTTCCCACCACCAGATGCGCCCATCCCCATTCTCTAACCCTGAGTTATGTGAAGGACCCCCCGGCAATGACCCGCAGCAGGAATCTGTAATACACCAGAGAACTGCGTACGCTTTTGAGTATCGGGAGGCCGCCTTCCAGGCCACCACCGACTCAGAACTCACCGCCGCTGTAGATAAGCGGCTGGACACCGGCACCCTCTTGGGCTTACTCCTCTCTGGCAGGCTGGACTCCAGCCTGGTGCATGCCATCGGCATGGATACCGACGCTATCGATCTGGAATACACTCGGCAGGCCGCTGGCTTCATCGGTGCAGACCACATTACGGTTGGTTTTATGTATCTGTTTTTTATTTTCTCAGAAGGGCGAGCTGTAAATGGACAACAGAAATCCGCAGCAGTTTGTGACAATCACCGTCTCCGGTGAACTTCCCGGCTTTCAGCATGGGAGAAACGTTTCGTGTTTTGAAACCTGGCTCTTGATGCGGAAATATACGGCGTGACCTGCCACTTGATAGCGCGTTTTCGAACAAGCCCAATATGGGCCAGGTCATTGACACCATCGAATTGGAATGAATGCAGCGATTATCTGCATAGATTTTTAGGCAAAATCCGCCTTAAGCTTTTTACGGATAGCCGCCGGGTCCTCGCGCTTTCAAGTAATAAATCAATTGTAATGATGCCGGTAACAAAGCGCTACCATTCGCCCACGTCCAAGGAAACAAAACATCAAGGTGCAGAAAAACTATAATGCGGGCATCTATTGCCAGCTCAGCCGCGAAGATGAACGGTCAGGCAAACTGGTGTCCGTTGAAAACCAAAAGATCATGTTGGAACGCTATGTCCATACAGGAGTGGATCCTCTAGCCCGGGACAAGGAGCTGGATATGCTCTTTGAGCGGCTCTATGAGGACAATGTGTCCGGCAAAATCGACGATGCCCGGTTTGCCAAAATGTCCAAGCGGTACGAGCAGGAGTAGGGCGAAAACGCCAAGAAAATCAAGGCGCTTCGTCTGGAACTGAAAAAGCTGGACGATAAGCGGATGGATGTGGACACCTTCTTGGAAACGGTGCGCCGCTACACAGACGCTACCACCATTACCAAGCGCATGGTTGCCGAGCTCATTCAGTACATCGAGGTCTATCCTGCGGTCAAGGAGGACGGTGTTACCAATCAGAGGGTGACGATCCACTACAACTGCATCGGTGCTTTTGAGGTGCCGGATCGTCGGAAGATCCCCGAGCGGGACATTCTTTTGGAAACGAGAAAAGGCGTAGCATTAAGCTACGCCCCCACACAGATTGCTATATAAACTTGGAAATAAAAAATGCGGAGTATCATCAGCAGACCTTTTCAGATCCTTTCATGATACTCCGCATGGTCGGAGTGGCGGGATTCGAACCCGCGGCCTCATGGACCCGAACCATGCGCGATACCAAGCTTCGCCACACCCCGAAATACCTTCCTTATTATAGGGAGCTTCTCCCGTCTTGTCAAGGCAACTCCGCAGAAAAAAGAATGAGCAAGCGCACAGCCTGCTCATTCTTTTTGGAGGCGCCACCCAGATTTGAACTGGGGCATCAGGATTTTGCAGACCCTTGCCTTACCACTTGGCTATGGCGCCAACTCCAAATTCAGTCTATGCGGAATCGTCTTTCAAAAGAAGCGCGCAACCGCACTTTTTTTATGGAGCGAGTGACGAGGCTCGAACTCGCTACCTCCACCTTGGCAAGGTGGCGCTCTACCAGATGAGCTACACTCGCATATGGTGCCTCCGGCCGGAATCGAACCAGCGACACGCGGATTTTCAGTCCGCTGCTCTACCAACTGAGCTACAGAGGCATATGGTGATTGGAAAAGTGGCGACGCGGAAGGGACTTGAACCCTCGACCTCCGGCGTGACAGGCCGGCGTTCTAACCAACTGAACTACCGCGCCACATCTTTCACAACCAAAATGGTGGGAACAACAGGGCTCGAACCTGTGACCCCATGCTTGTAAGGCATGTGCTCTCCCAGCTGAGCTATGCTCCCGTGTTGCCCGCCGCATGTCAGACGGCGAAGGTTATTATACCCAAGCGGCGGGCAATTGTCAAGACAAAATTTCCGTTTTTTTGTTTTTATTTCTCTGTGGCCTCGTCCAGCAGACTTTGGAGCTCCTCCTCCGTAAACTGATACACACGGTCGCAGAACTGGCAGGTAAGCTCCGCTCCGTGCTGCTCCGCGATAAGCTTTTCCAGCTCGTCCCGCCCCATACTGATCAGAGCCCGGCTCACCCGCTCCCGGGAGCAGTAGCAGCGGTATTCCACCGGCGCAGTCTCCAAAATTTCCAACTCAAAATCGGACAGCACCTGCCGCAGCAGTTCCAGCGCATCGTCTCCCCGGTCCAGCGCTGCCGTCACCGCACCTACCTGGGCGATTCCCCGCTCCACGGCGGAGATCACAGCTTCGTCCGCGCCGGGCATCAATTGAATGAGATACCCGCCCGCTACCTGAACACTCTGGTCCGGCGCAATGAGTACCCCTAATGCGCAGGCAGTGGGGATCTGCTCGCTCTCCACATAATAGGCGGCGATATCCTCGGCAATCTCGCCCCCCACCAGCTGGACCGAGCCTACATAAGGCTCTTTCATGCCCATGTCTTTGATGACAGTGAGTTCCCCGTCACTGCCCACGGCCGCTCCCACATCCAGCTTGGCGTGAGCCTTCCGGGGCACGTCCACGGCGGGGTTTTGGACATACCCCCGCACATTCCCCTCGCTGTCAGACACAGCGGTAAGGGTGCCCAGCGGGCCGCCTCCCCGCACCCGCAGGGTGACGGAGCCCTTTTCCTCCTTAAGCATATCCCCCATCATGGAAGCGGCCATCAGAAGCCGTCCCAGGGCAGCAGTGGCCACCGGCCAAGCGTCATGGATCTGACGGGCCCTCTCCACCAGCGCAGTCCCTGTAATAGCCATCGCCTTGATTGGCGCATCCTTTGCGATCACTCGAACAATTTCATCCATTGCTTTGTTTCGTTTCCTTTCCCGCGGCAAAAAAAATCCGCATCTCCCCCGCCTTGGGGGCGCGCCTTTTCAAATCTCCGTACTGCTTAACCCAGGCAAAGCCCGCGTCCCGCAAAAAAGCCTCCAGTTCTTCCGGGGCATAGGCGTATTCCTCATGGTACTCGCCTTCCCGGTCCCAGGTCCCGTCCGCTCTGCGGCAGAACAGGTCGATGCCGTACCCGCAGATTCTGCGCTTGGGATGGTACTCCCCCCGCCAGACGCAGTAGACTTCCTCCGTCTCATCCAAATAGACCTGGCCGTCCGCCTCCTCCAGCGCCTGAGGCGTCTTGGCATCGAACAGAAACAACCCTCCCGGCTTCAAATAGCGGTAAACCCGCTGAAAGGCCCTGCGAAGGGCGGCGGGACGGGTGACATAGTTGACGCTGTCCAGGCAGCACACCACCGCATCCGCCTGTTCCAGCAGGGTCAGGCGGCTCATATCCTGGCACAGGAACAGAACGGGTAAGTCCTGGCACTTCTGGGCAGCAAAAGAGAGCATGTCAGCGGACAGGTCCACGGCAGTCATCTCGTACCCCCGCTCGGCCAGGATACGAGTGAGGCTGCCCGTACCGCAGGCCAGCTCCACTACTGTGCGCACCGGGACAGCCTGGCGGCCAAAGTGCCATTCAAGATAGTCTGCCCAGCGGGAATAATCCACATCGGCGGTCAGCCGGTCATAGCTGTGCGCCAACCAAGTATAGCTATCCATTCTTCTTGATGCGGGGCAGCACAGCCTTATATCCGTCCGCACCGTATTGAAGCGCACGGTTGACCCGGCTGATGGTGGCGCTGGAAGCGCCGGTGCGCTCCAGAATGTCGTTGTAGATCATCCCTTCATCCAGTAACAGCGCCACCTCCAACCGCTGCTCCATGGCCCGCAGCTCGGCCACGGTGCACAGGTCCTGAAAAAAAGCCTTGCACTCTTCCACTGTTTTCAGCGTGAGGACAGCTTCATAGAGCATGTCGCTTTGAGCCTGACTATTTTTAATCATTCTGTCTACCTCCGGCGGGCAATTCGCCCCATTTTGAGATTCCATTTCGCACAGCTGCATTTTATCATGGTGCCGAGAGAAAGTAAAGTAAAATTCTTTCGGCAAAATCTCCATACGAAAACCAAAAAAGCTCTTGCGCCGCCTTTTCACATCCGATATAATGGATAACGCTGCAAGGCATACGATAGTGCGGCCGGATAAGGCAAATCCGCCGGTGCGGTTGCGAATCCCGGTCCACGGAGGTATTCATTATGGTTAAAGCAATCGTGGGCGCCAACTGGGGCGATGAGGGCAAGGGCAAGATCACCGACATGCTGGCTGAGACCTCCGACGTGGTCATCCGTTTCCAGGGCGGAGCCAACGCGGGGCACACCATCATCAACGACTTTGGGCGCTTCGCCCTGCACATCCTCCCTTCCGGCATCTTTTATCCCCATATCACCAATATTATCGGCAATGGCGTCGCTCTGGACATCAAAAAGCTGGTAGACGAACTCAACGACATCACTGGCCAGGGCGTTCCCGCTCCCAACCTTATCATCTCTGAACGGGCACAGATCCTCATGCCCTACCATGTCCTCCAGGACAGCTATGAGGAGGAGCGGCTGGGCGGCAAGGCCTTCGGCTCTACCAAGAGCGGCATCGCCCCCTTCTACTCCGACAAGTACGCCAAGACTGGCATCCAGGTGTGCGACCTGTACGATGAGCAGCGCCTGCGGGACCGACTGGAGCGGGCGGTAGATGTGAAGAATGTGCTGTTCGAGCACTTGTACCACAAGCCCAGGCTGGACGTGGACCAGCTGTATGCCCAGCTTTTGGAATACCGGGAACTCATCCGCCCTTATGTGGGCGACGCGGTAGGTTTTGTCCACCAGGCCCTGAAAGGCGGCAAGACCGTGCTGCTGGAAGGACAACTGGGTTCTATGAAGGATCCGGATCTGGGCATCTTCCCCATGACCACCTCCTCTCACACCCTGGCGGGCTTCGGCTGCGTGGGCGCCGCCGTTCCCCCTACCGCCATTGAAGACATTATCTGCGTCACCAAGGCCTACTCTTCCTCCGTGGGTTCCAATACCGAGCCTTTTGTCAGTGAGGTCACCGGCCAGGCCGGGGACG
>OGYF01000883.1_pt1 | contig 28339 bp, 22 predicted proteins | sample 1576451 | NCBI WGS metagenome assembly OGYF01 (sample SAMEA3541505, study PRJEB24748) | human gut metagenome | biome: human gut; feature: human-associated habitat; material: faeces | place: China | collected 2012
GGCGGGCGTGGCCTACGCCGTCAACGCATTCCTTGACGGAAGGCTCGACCTGCTGTCCCCCGGCGGCAGGGCCTGAGCGCTTCCCGTCCGCGCGCCGTTTTCAGCGACCGTTTTACAGGAGGGCTTTTCCATGCTTAGCTTTCAGCCCATTCAGGACCAGCGTCTCTCCGACCGCATCGCGGAGCAGTTCACCAGCGCCATGCACAACGGCGAGCTGACCGTGGGGACGCGGCTTCCGCCCGAGGCGCAGCTCGCCGAGCAGCTCGGCGTCAGCCGTGGCATCCTGCGCGAGGCGCTCACCATTCTGGAGGCCCGTGGCTACATCAGCCGTACGCCCAAGGGCGGCACGTTTGTCAAATCCGTCGTGGGCGACGATTTCGCGCGCTCGCTGTCCGACCAACTCCAACAGGCCACCTACCGCGACCTGCTGGAATTCCGCGAGGTCATGGAATGCCGCGCCGTGAAAAACATCATCGAAACGGCCACGGACGAGCAGATCGACGCTCTGTTCGACCTGTTGACCGACGCGCCCGACGAACAGGAGGCCGCCACGCAGCTGGACCGCTACTTTCACTTCCACCTCGCCGAGCTTAGCGGCAACCGACTGTTCAGCTCCTTCATCGACATCTACTATGAGCTGATCCGCGAGATCAGGTCGCGCACGCTACGCACCAGCCACCGGCGCCAGTCCGTGCGCAGCGAGCACCGCGCCATCGTGGAGGCCTTGCGCGCCCGCGACGTCCAGGCTGCCCAAGCAGCTGTCTGCACGCACCTCAACGCCGTACGCGCCTCGCTGGAGGCCGCCGATAAATAAGCTGTTCCGCTTTGCCGTCCGACTGCCGAGAAGGTAGCGTCAACGTTCCTTTGGGCTGGTTACTGGCTGTCTGTATAACATTTTTTCGAAGCGGGTCCGGAGAAGAGAAAAAGCGCCTATGCCGGCCCAGGCATAGGCGTTGTCTTATGGAACATGGATGCGGCCTTCCCTCTGACTGGTCGGGATTGCCGTGCAGGCAGAAGCAAAGATGCCTGGCAGGGTATCGTGCACAAATTTCGTAAATATCGAAAACAGGGGCTTGACTTTTGAAAATTTGTGATTATAATATATCCATAATTAAAAATAAAGATTGTTTATACGCAAACGATAACGTAAGCAGGAAGGCGGTTTATGCATGAGAAATTCGTAGATAGGGAAGATATCCTTACGAAAACGATTACGAAGCGATGATACTTAAGAAATAGCGGACAGTCCGTTGCTGGACAGCTTTTAAGATGGATGAACTGAATGCAGAAACTGCAACGAACGATAGCAAACTGGGGTTGAGTTTGGCTCCGTAAACGTTTGCGAAAGGCCGTGACGCTCGCAATACTCCAATATTTTTCCCCTTGACTAGCAAAGCATCTTTAGTATATTCTTCCTGTCATGGAGAATACCGGGCTTGCCCGGAATACGCTTGCAGGGTGATTGGACTTGAAAAAACTGGTGACGCTTAAGGACATCGCAAGGGAAACCGGCTTGACCATGGCCTCCGTAAGCCGCGCTTTGCGGGACATGCCGGATATTGCCGATGAGACCAAGCAGTATGTGCATGATGTTGCCGAAAATCTGGGATATCATCCCAATGTCTTTGCAGCATCCCTGCGCACAGGAAAGTCCAAATTTATCGGTCTGATTATTCCGCAGAATACAAACCCGTATTTTGCAACAGTTATGGCGGATGTTATCGCCGTTGTCATTGAAAACGGCTATATCCCGCTTGTGCTGAACTCGCTGGATTCCAAAGTGGTAGAACAGGAAGCCGTTTCCGCGATGATTTCGTTCCGGGTTGCGGGGGTGCTGACCATCCCCGTATCTCTGAAAAACTTTCTTAACCTGCCCTTTCCGGTGGTGGTCCTTGCGCGTCAGTTCGAGCCTGAAGAGCTGGAACACTTCGATTATATCATCAACGATGAGCGGGGCATGGAGCTGTCCGTAAAATACCTGGCGCAGCAGAAACGCAAGATCTACTACTTCAGCGGCCAACAGGAAATACGCGCTTCGCGCATACGCCGTATGGCTTTTGAAGCAGCTATGAAGAAATGCGGCGTTCCCCTTGAAGAGGATACCGTTATTGTCTGCAAAAGCAACGACATGCAGGCCGGCTATCAGGCAACGACGGAGTTGCTGTCCAGGGCGACACTCCCCATTTCCGTGCAGTGCATGTCAGACCACATGGCGTTGGGGGTTATTAAGGCCATTCGGGACAACCATCTGAAGGTGCCCCAGGATGTCGCCGTCATCGGGCATGACGATATTGTGTATTGCGAATATCTGCCCATTCCCCTCAGCTCCATCAGCCTGAGCCAGGAGCTGGGGAAAGAAGCGGCCTCTTTCCTCTTTCGAAAATTGGAGGATGGCCACAGGCAGATGAAAATCATCGCTGAACCCAAGTTGGTGATCCGCGAATCTGCTCGCTGGTAAACAGCGGGGTCAACGAAAAAATGGGGGGTTAGAGGAAATGGTTAAATCGCCGTAACGTAAACGATTACGTTCCTGGCCTTCTATCATAAAAAACGGTTTTTCCTGGTTATGCCACCTGAATCAGACGACGAACGAAGGAGTCGATCCAATCATGAAGCAATGGGATGTCAATTGGGGACTTTTTAGAAAAAAGATTGTCTTTGCGGATGGTCCGGAAACGCTTGCCCAAGGCATTCAGGACCTGCTGCATATGGCAGGCGAGCTGATTGCATCCAGCCAGAAGGCATACGCCTTTGATCTGGTGAAAGAATTGGCCGCCGACCTCTCCTCATGCCTTACCGTATGGAAGCTGGACAAATGCGTCACGCAAGCCCAAAAAGAAGAGGCAATTCGCGCCCTCAAGGGCTTTCTTGCCGGGCAGGACGCCCGTGAAGAGCTTCAATGGCTGGAGCAGGAAGCTGCCAGCATTGCCGCTTCGCAGTTTGCGCGCATCATGCGTGCGACTGACCGGGGGGAACTCTTTACATACTGGGGAAACGACCTGTGCACGGACGTTGACTTTTCCCTGCGCCGGGGCGCAAGCTATACCACCAGCAACCCCTCAAAAATTAACCTGTTCAGGCAGGCAGAACCGGAAAGATATGCCGAGTATCTCAAAGCGGTTATCGCCGAGGAAGCCGGCTTGAGCAAGCAGCAGATCATCTCCCGTCTGACGGTCAAAGTCATCTCGGATATCGCACGCAAATTGCGCCCCATTTATGAGGCTACCAACGGCGCTTTCGGCGTTTCCTTTACGCAGGTATGCCCCTTTACCTGGAATAGCGCCGACGACATGAAAAAAGAAGTTTTGGCATGGTTTGCGAGCTTCCAAAAGGAGCTGGGCATGGAACGGCCCAACGTGGTCTTTAAGATGCCGGCTACTCCGGCGGCCCTTGAGGCGGCACGCGATCTGATTGGGGTGGAGGGCATTCGCCTTACCATGACCTCCAACTTTGCCGTGGGACAGCATCGCCCCTTCTATGATGTTTTGGATGGGCATCAGCCTAACTGTTTCCTGGTGATTGTCGATTGCCATCTGCGCAAGTTTGCCCATCCGGAATTTGAAGCCATGGGGGTGGATGCGGATCTGTACTGCGAAAAGCTGGTACATGCAGTGGTACAAAAATGCTATCGCAACCTGCTGGAACGTGGCAGCAATCTGATGATCAACGGCGCTGGCATGCGTGAAGATGTGGGAATTCGCCTATGCCTGACCGCAACGCCGCAGCTGCCTATGACGCTTACCCTGACGCCGGCGCTTGCCAAGACCTTTGACAGCCAGCCAAGGGATCTGACGCCCATTTGGGACCAGCCCATTTCACAGGAGGATATGGACATCCTCAATCGCAGCGGCATTTTCCGTCAGGCCTATTATGCCGATGAATTCCCCTGGAATGATATCCGCAGTTTCCAACCCTTCGCCTTTATGATGGATGGATTTGAGGAAGCGCACAACGCATGCCTGAATGCCATTCCCGAGCAACTTTTGAAATAAGGAGAAAAGAACGTGACGAATCTGGATTTTTTGAAGGAAATCACCCCGAAGGCCAAAATCACACAAATTGGGTTCTTCACCAGCGATATTTTTTCCGCCATGAAAAACTGGGACGAGCTGCTTGGTGTTGATGGCTGGATTCTGTACAAGCATTCCGATGAGCGCATTCAAAATATTGTTCGCAGGCCCGGCCTGTGCGAAGAGAAGTTCCAGTTTTATGCCGCCTGCGCCATGCTGGGAAATACCCAGATCGAACTGATTCAGCCGCTGTACGGCCTGCCCTTTTACGAAAACTTTTTGCGCGAACACGGCGACGGCGCGCACCACATGAAGTTGGTTGTTCCGGCGGAGCATTATGATCAGGTGCTACGTTATTTTGAGGATAACGGTATGCCCGTGCTCTTTGGCGCTGAATTCTTCGGTTCTAAATTCTACTTTGTGGATTCCATCAAGAAGATGGGGATTTTGCTTGAAATCGGAAACGGACAGTTTCCCAAGGGGGCTCCCGAGGAATGGTGCAACCATTATCCCGAGTGCCTGACAATGAAAGGAACGAGGTGAGCAACGTGTATACCACGCAGTATGAAACCGCAGAACTTCTCGAGCTGCCCGGCCGGGATGTGCGCATCTATATTGGCACGGACAAATCTACCTGCCCCGTAAAGAGCGATCATACTTTGACCTGGCATACATGTCGGCCGAGACGCTGCCTCTGGCCACGCAGCCCTTTCCGAGCTTCGAGGGAATCGTGTTTCCGAGGGACTATGCCGTTGAAATCGTGCATGACGGCGATGTGATCCCGCTGGCAGGGCGCGATTTGCTGGTGATCCAGATTCCCGACCATGCGGTGGGCAGCCTGGCGTTTCTGGACGGGAGGGAACGCATCCTTTTCTCCGGCGACGAGCTCATGCCGCAGGGCAAGACGCTGCGCGGCAGCGTGGCGCACTGGGCGCGGATGCTGGAAAAGCTGATGGCGGTCCGGGAGCGGTTCGACCGCGTGTTTGGCGGCGGAGGAGAGGTCCCCGCGCAGCTGGTGGAGGAACAGCTCGCCTGCGCGCGGCACATTCTATCCGGCCATGAGGGCGAGCCGGTTTCTCCCGGCCGCTTTCCCGGCGAGGAGCGCCTCGATCAACAGGGCAGGCGGATCTGGAAGCGAAGGCTTCCCCATCCTGGGGACGGCCCGAAGGACCTGCAAGCGGAAATCGAGTACAAGCGCGTGATGCGCTTCGCCCATACGGCCATCACCTACGACATCCGCCGCGTGTACGATTGAGGGGGGATGCCAGAGAAGGAGAGAGCGAAACATGATCATTGATGCAAATGTGTATTGGTTTCCAGAGGCCATGTTCACCGATGACGCGCTGTTTTCCCGCTTTGCAGCCGATGCCCCGCGCGGCTATGGGACCAGAGTGTTCATGAAGGAAAACCAGGGTCGCCGGCAGATCGTCGTAGAGCGCCCGGTCGGTTGTCCGGGGGTGGACTATGTGCAGGGCGATTACCTCATGGAAAACGTGATGAACAGGCTGCGCGCCGCGGGCATTGACCACGCTGTGCTGAAGGTTCCCTGCATCAACGAATGGATGAGCCTAGAAATGTGCCGATACTTCAATGACGGCATGGCGGACTGGGCCGTCCGGTCGAAGGGCTTTTTTACCGCGCTGGCCATCGTACCGCCATGGGGTGAACCGGCGGCGCTGGAGGAGCTGACGCGCTGCCGGGAAAAGCTGGGGATGAAGGCCGTGCAGCTCAGCGCGCACTACGGCGAGCTGTATCTGGACGATCCCGCCTTTGCACCGATGTTTGAAAGGCTGGAAGTCCTGCGGATGAATGCGTATGTCCACCATACGCCCGTGCCCGTCGAGTTTGCCAGCCTCAAGGATTACAACAATCTGCGCCGTTCCTATGGCCGCTGCGTCGATCAGATGCAGGCGGTGAGCCGCGAGCTGTTTTCAGGCATGTTTGAAAACTATCCGCATGTGAAGCTGGTCCATTCCATGCTGGGCGGCGGCTTTTTCACCTACAGGGACATGCTCATGCCGCACGGCCCGGCAGGCCCGGACGCTGCGGGCCGGTTTTCGGCGACGCCGGAGAGCATGCGCAGGCATCTGGAAGAAAACCTGTACTTTGAAATGTCCCATGCGCAGCCCTGGGGCGAGGTGAACCTGAAGGCCGCGGTCACAATCCTTGGAGCGGACCACATCGTCTACGGCTCCTCCTACCCGGTCAGAGACGAATGGATGCGGGAGGGTGTGTCCTTTGTCATGCGCATGGGCTTTGATCCACGGGACGCGGAGAAGATTCTGGGAGGCAACGCAGAGATGCTCTATATGGACTGAAAGGAAAACGGCAATCCTCATGTGGCTTGAGGGGGAAGCACAGGAACCGTTTTCGGGCGATCAAGCCGTAGCAGATGAATCTGCGGGTATCGCCGGCGTGGCAGCGCAGGCGATGAACATCTGGCTGGACCGCATGCAGCGCTTTGAGTGGGGAAGCATGGGAAGCAGCTTTGCCTTTTCCTATGCGCCGGCCTTTTTGATTGCCTGCTTCATATCATCGGAGCGCGCGGGCTTTGCGCTGGCGCAAGGCCCGGGAGCAGAGAAACTACCGGACGCTTTGACATACTGGTCAATACCGTCTTTTGCATCATCATGCGGCGGTCATGTGCTGGTTTACGGCATGTTTGCCTGAGGCGCGCCGCTTGCCGTGGAGACGCTGCGCGAGGAGTGCGGCATCCGCCCGCAGGCGCTGGCGAAGGGCTGCGAAGCGCTCTACACGCAGGAGAAAATCGGCGCCGGGCCGGCATCGGGCAGCTTTGCGGCCATGGGCATGATCGCCGGGCGCTGGCAGCGGCATGGCACGCGCCGGTGTGCGTGCGCCGCGCTGCTCAAAGAGGTAGAAAAGGGGGACGGACCGGAATGAAAGAAATCCCTGTCGTCAATCAGACCATGGAGCTGGCCCAGTGCCGCGGCGCATGGACACTGGATGAGGCGCATGACTGCTGGTGCCTGGAGGACGTGCTCTATACGCCGCTGGCAACGGCGCCAAAGTTTCAGCGGCTTTCCATCTTTGTGCCAAGGGCGTACCTGCTTTCCGACGGCACGGTTGACCCGGAAGGGCGCGCCGGCAGCTATACGGCGCGCACGGCGCCGATCGTCTTTGAAAACAATTCGGCGGGCTATATGCAGATGCCGCATACCTGGCTGGGCGGTCCGCGCTGCTATGCAGAGCCGTACCTGGCCCACGGCCTTGTCTATGTGACCTGCGGCTGCCGCGGGCGCGAATCGCATGACGAAAGGGGCAACGCCGTGGGCAAGTCGCCCATGCCGTTGATCGACCTGAAGACGGCGATTCGGTTTCTGCGCCACAACCGCGGGGCGCTGCCGGGCAATTTTGAACGCATCGTCTCCGTGGGCTGGAGCGCGGGCGGGGCGATGAGCGCCCTGCTGGCCGTCAGCGGCGATCACGGCGCCCTGACGCCGTATCTGGCGGAGAACGGAGCGTTTCTGGAAGAGAGCGACGCCGTCTACGCGGCGCAGATCTACTGCCCGATCGTGGATCTGGAACATGCGGACATGGCCTATGAATGGATGTTTGGCGCGGATGAGACATGCGAGGACTCCCCGGCAGGTCCGGCGGAGACGATGACGCCGTTTAAAAAGGCGCTCTCCGCGGAGCTTGCCGCGCAGTATGTGCCCTATGTCAACGGCCTGGGGCTGCGCGACCCGCAGACGGGCGAGCGGCTCACGCTGGGGCAGGACGGCCGCAGCGGTTCCTTTTATGATTTCCTGATGGCGCGCCTCTCCGACTCGGCAACGGACTTCCTGAGGCGGCTTGAGGCGGGCGCCCTGCCGCTCGCCTGTTCGGTGCAGGACTACCTGGACGGCAATTACACGGAAGATATGCCCGCCCCGCCGCCTGCGGAGCCCCCTGCCGGCGGTGCGAACCGTCCGCCGCGCCCGATGGCCCTAGGCGATCTGTTTTCCCGTCCGCCCAGGGGAACGCCCTTCGTGGACATGCAGCCGCCCATGGTGGCCGTGCCCGGGGATGACAAGCATGCCTGGCTCAGCTGGGATGGTACGCGCGCCGTTGTGTGCGACCTGGACGCCTACGTGCTTGCGCACCGCCGCCGGATGAAACCCTGCACCGCCTTTGACAAGCTGGGCAAGGACAGCGGAGAAAATGAATTCTTCGGCAAAACAGGCGAGGAATATGTCCATTTCAGCATGGACGTGGCCTAGGCGCTTCGCACGGTGGCGCGGCAGTTTCCACGGGACGCCGCTCCGCTGGAAGCGGCCTGGACGGCTTGCGAAGGAGACGAGGAGCTTTCAACAAAGCTGCGGTTGGTCAACCCTCTGCGCTACCTCGCCTGCGGCGAAGAAAGCCGGCGGGCCCGGCACTATCGGATTCGCGTGGGAGCCCGCGACGCGGACACCTCGCTGAGCGTCTCCGTGATTCTGGCGCTGCTGCTGTCTGACGCAGGCGTCGGCACGGTAGACTATGCGATGGTCTGGGACCAGCCGCACAGCGAGGCCGATTACCCCGGCGAGGTGCTGGCGTGGATCGACGGTATCTGCCTCTGACTGATAAGACTGTCTTTCGCTGCGGTGGGGAAGAGGCTTGTCAGACTAAAGAAGTTTACTTACCGTCTGACCAGGCAATGCCGGGGACAATGTTCCAGTCGCACAACGATACTTTTGCTTTACGGTTTTGCCGTCCGGTGTGTTAATGCCGCCGTGGCCTGCAAGAAGTTTACGGCCTTTTCCGCCAGTACATGTTTCCCCTGCGCCTGCGGCGCGGCTGGGGAAACGTCCAAGGAACCCTTGCTGCGCATGGCTTGCGAATCGACCGCACATGTCAGCAGGGCAGGCTGATCGCCGGAAGCGGGTAATCTGTGTTGTGGATCGCGCTTGTTTATACAGCAAGGTCCTTTTCTTGAAACGCCCCTATGACGAATGTCAGGGGGCGTTTCAACATGACGAAAAAATTGCCGCAGGAGAGCTTTTCCGCCGGGACAACTCCACGCGAGCATGGCGTCGCAGTCGGAATGCTGCGGTCCGCTGAACCCCTTAGAAGGGTTTTGGACAGTCTGCAAGTGTGTGACGGCGCCGACTTGCAGGAAGACGGAAAATATGAAGAAAACCGCACGAGAATGCGGCATCTTGGGCAAGGTGATCACCATGCGCATGCGCCGGGCAGGGATAGAAGCCCCAAAAGGAGCGTTTGTCTTCAATGCGAGCCACTTATATCGCAGGACGTACTTCGTCAAACCTGTGGATTGCAGCGCTGCACACGGCTGGCTTCAAGCTTTGTGTAAGTGCTGTACATCCGGGGCGGATTGGGCTACAATAGCTTTATGGCCAACCGGCCCAATGGGAGGATTGAGATGAGGCAGAACGCAGAAAGAACGGTAGAGTTTTTGGATATGCGGCGTTCCAACGCATCCGAGAATTTTTTGCCCCATACACACGAGTATTATGAGCTCAATTATCTCACCAATGGTCATACCAAAATCAAGCTTAACGGCCTGCTATTAGCCTATGAAGCATACGATTTTGTGCTCATCCCGGCGGGAGTAAGGCATAATCTGTATTACGCCCAGAACGAAAAATATGATAATTGCGCCATTTGGTTTCGGGGAGACGGAGAGTTTCTCAACTCGCTCTGCCGTGAAACGCAAGCGATCAAGCTCCATGATTATGATGGCGCGCTGCATTTTCTGGGGTCAGAGATCTTTCGCCTGCATCAAAGCTACGGCGCGGGAAATTCGGAGCTGTTTGACGCCTATCTTTATGCGGCTTTGCTGCATATGCGTCGGGGAATTGTCATGGACACACTTGCGCCCGCTGATCAGGATGAAGATCCCATCGAACGCGCTGTACGCTTCATCAATGACAACATCCTGCTCAGACCTGTTACGGTAAGCGCCATTGCCGAGGAGCTTGGGCTGTCGCCCGCCTATTTTACGAGGCTGTTTCAACGGCGTATCGGTATGACTCCTGTCAAATATATCATCGAGGTGCGCGTGGCGCAGGCAAAGCGTATGCTGACGGAGGAAAACTACGCCATTAAAGAGATTGCCGCTGCTCTGCATTATGAGGATCAGCTGTATTTTTCCCGCCAGTTCACCAAGGCAACCGGCCTGCCGCCCCGGAAATATCGGGAAAAGACCCGTCGCTGAAAGGACCTTCTTGACATTATTTGTGCGGGATATGTACTTTTTTGTTCTGGGAATCCTTGCAGCACAACATGGCACGTTCGCGGCAAATGGCAGGGGAAGCTGAAAGACCCCTTGGCCTTATGAAGCATGCTTGCAGAATGGTCATCGGAGAATAGGGAGCCTCTTGCGGAAGGGCCGTTTTTCTGCTGCACACTTCTTAACCTGGAACTGTTCTGATTCCGATGAAAGATCAAAAAAATCTATATTTTTATCAAAAACATGCATTGTAACCGATTCTGACTTTTGCTAGTATCTTATCAGAGTCAAGGGACCGTAAAGGACTATGGCTGAAATCGAAAGGATGCGCAATGTTTGGAATATGGATTTTTATGCGCTGCTTTCCAGCATATGCACGCCGCGAAAGGAGGAGGACCTGACTCCAGGCAAACGTTTTTTATTTATGGCATCTGTTGGTCTCAATGCCGAAACGGCTTTGAACGATATTTTATTGAAGGAGGACAAACCCATGAAAAAACTGTTGGCAATGCTGCTGGCCGCGCTGATGCTTCTGGGCGCATGCGCCGCAATGGCCGAAACAACCGAGGCTGACGAACCCATTACCTTCGGCTTTACCGTAACGACGAACAACAATCCCTTCTTTGCCGAGATTGAGGCGGCGGTGCGCGAAGTGATCGAGGCCAACGGCGACGTGCTGATTACCTCCGATCCTCAGAGCGACCTGCAAACCCAGATTTCCCAGTGCGAGGACATGATCGCTCAGGGCATTGACTGCCTGCTGTTGTGCCCCATTGACTCCGCTGCGATCAAGCCCATCCTCACCCTGTGCGAGGAGCAGAACATCCCCGTGGTCAACTTCGATACCGACGTGGTGGATGTGGACATGGTAGACGCCCTGGTCGCCACCGACAACTACAGCGCCGGCGTGGCCGTAGGCGAGGATATGCTCAAGAAACTGCCCGAGGGAAGCAAAATCGCCATCATGGACATTCCCTCCAACGTGGCTTCCGATGCCCGTATCAACGGCCTGCTTGACACCCTGGGAGACCATGTGGTCGTGGTGGACCGCCTCAACGGCAAGGGCGACACGGGCGTGACTTTGCCCATCGCCGAGGACCTGATTATCGCCAATCCTGATCTTGCCGCGTTCTTTGGCATGAACGATCCCATGGCCATTGGCTGCGTGCAGGCGGTTGCCTCTCAGGGCAAGACCGGCGAAATCCTGGTATGGGGCGTTGACGGCTCGCCCGAAGCCAAGCAATGCGTTGCGGAAGGCACCATGGAGGGCACCGGCGCCCAGTCTCCCGCCACCATCGGCAAGGTGACCATCGAAACCGCCTACAAGCTGCTTGAGGGCGAAACCTTCGATGAGAAGATCTATATCGAATCGTTCATCATCAACAGCGACAACATCGACGAGTACAGCCTGGACGGCTGGCAGTAAGGCTGGCAGGCTCTGCCGTTGTCGCACGGTGACGTGCGGCAACGGCAGCTTCCTTTCACCCCAAATAACCGACGGCTTTCGGCGTTCCGAGGGCCGGTAAGGAAGAGAGGTCCCTATGGAACAATATCCGCTTCTGGCCATGCGCAACATCAGCAAATCTTTTCCGGGCGTCAAGGCGCTGGACAACCTGAATTTTGACCTGCGCAGCGGCGAGGTGCACGGGATTCTGGGCGAGAATGGCGCTGGCAAATCCACGCTGATCAAGGTCCTGGGCGGCATTTACCATCCCGAACAGGGCGAGATCCTCATCAATGACCAAAAGGTAACCATTCAAAGCGTGATGGCCGCCAAGGCGCAGGGTATCTCGATCATCCATCAGGAGCTGATGCTGGTACCTCATATGACCGTGGCTGAAAACATCTACCTGACCCGCGAACCCAAAACGCATTCCGGCCGGATTGACAAGGCGAAAATGAACGCCGACGCCCAGAGCATCCTGGACGGCCTGGGTACCCAGATTCGCGCGGATACGCTGGTGGGCAGACTCAGCATCGCCCAGCAGCAACAGGTGGAAATCGCCAAGGCGCTTTCCATGAATGCCAAAATTCTGGTCATGGACGAGCCCACCTCCTCGCTGACCGAAAGCGAGGTCGGCGTCCTGTTTCAAATCATGCGCAGGCTCAGGCAGCAGGGTGTGGGTATCATCTACATATCGCACCGCATGGCGGAGCTGTTTGAAATTACGGACCGCATTACGGTCATCCGGGACGGCCGCTTTATCGGCACGCGCGTAACCAGCGAAACCGACGCGGACTCCCTGATTGCCATGATGGTTGGCGCAAAGCTGGAAAGTTACTATACTTTTACAAAACGCACCTTCGGAGAAGTAGCCCTCGAGGTCAGGAACATCCGGCGTCAGGGGGTACTCAACGATGTGAGCTTTTCCGTCCGCGAGGGAGAAGTGCTGGGCTTTGGCGGCATCGTGGGCGCGGGTCGCTCGGAACTCATGCGCTCCATTCTGGGGCTGGACCCGATGGATGGAGGCGAGATCTACATTGGCGGCAAGCGCCTGGAAAAGCCATCACCCCGGGCGGCCCAGCGCATGGGACTGGTGCTGGTGCCCGAAAACCGCAAGTTGGAAGGGTTGGTGCTCAACAATTCGGTGGAGTTTAACGCCACCCTTGCTGTACTGGATGAATTTATATCGCCCAAAGGATTATCCAAGCACAAACGCAAGGCCATTGTGGACCATTATGTGGATGTGCTGTCCATCAAAACGTCCTCAAACGATAAGCTGGTCTGCCAGCTGTCCGGAGGCAACCAGCAAAAGGTGGTCATCGCCAAATGGCTGGCTGCCAAACCCAAGGTGCTGATTCTTGATGAGCCCACCCGCGGCATAGACGTCGGCGCGAAGGCGGATATCTACAAGATTATCGACAGCCTGGCCCAGCAGGGAATCGCCATTATCATCATTTCATCCGAGCTCAACGAAGTCATCAACATCTGCGATCATGTGGCCGTCATGTTTGCGGGCCGCATCAACAAGATTCTCGATAAAAGCGAGGCAACGCAGGAAACCATCCTGAAATACGCCACGGGGAGTGTAGACGAAAATGCGTGACCAACAGCCAAAAAACAGCTTCTACTCAAGGACGCAGAGCATCCCTGTCGTCAGGGGCGTGGCCGCGTATGCCCACCGCAATCTGGGCATCCTTTGCGGACTGATTGCGTTATGTGTTTTCTTGAGCGTTTCAACCACCACGTTCGCCACCAGCGGCAACATTCTCAACATCCTCAGGCAGATCACCACCAACGTGTGCCTCACCATCGGTATCATGATGGCCATTCTCCTGGGCGGCATTGACCTGACAGGCGGCGCAATCATTGCGCTGTCAGGCTGCGTGGCAGCCAAGTCCATCATGGACTTCGGCCAGCCGGTGGCTGTGGGTATCCTGCTGGGGCTGGGTGTTGGCCTGTTCTTCGGCCTGCTCAATGGCGTCATCATCGCTTATACGGATATGCCTCCGTTTATCGTTACACTCGCCATGCAGAACATCTGCCGTGGAGCAGCGTACCTCTATGCCGACGGAAACCCCATCCGAATCTCCAACGATGCGTTTGAAACCATTCGCATGGGGTACCTGTGGGGCATTCCGCTGCCGGTCATCTATTCGGTGATCCTGCTGTTTATTACCTTCTGGATACTTACGCAAACCAAGATAGGCCGCGAAATCTACGCGGTGGGCGGCAACCGCGAGGCAGCCCGCTTCACTGGCATCAATATCAACCGGGTGCAGATCTTCGTCTACAGCTTCAGCGGCCTTCTGGCGGCCGTGGCAGGCATTGTGCTGGCCTCCGGCATGGCTTCCGGACAGCCGGGCACGGGCGTAGGCTATGAGACCGACGCGGTAGCCGCGGCCGTGCTGGGCGGCGCCAGCATGAGTGGCGGCGTGGGAACCGCCGGCGGCATGATTATCGGCATTCTGGTCATTGGCGTGCTCAACAACGGCCTGAACCTGCTGCATGTCAACTCCTTCTGGCAGTACGTGGCGCGCGGCGTGGTGATCATCCTGGCCGTGTACGTTGACCTGCTCAGAAAGCGCAAGGAATACCGCTGATGGCAGGTGAGCGGCAATGATCTATACAGTTACGTTTGCACCGGCGCTGGACTACGCGGTCTGGCTGGAGCGGATGATTCCGGGCGAAGTCAACCGTGCACAGCGCACGCGCCTGTTTGCGGGCGGTAAGGGAATCAATGTGTCCCTGGTGCTCAAGTCGCTTGGCATACCCAGCGTGTGCCTGGGCTTTACGGCTGGCTTTACGGGCGCAGAAATCGTGCGCCGTCTGAGGCAGGAGGGTCTTGGCGAGCAGATGGTGCGGCTTGAAAACGGCCTGTCCCGGATCAATGTCAAGCTCAAGGGGACGGAGGAAACCGAGATTAATGCGTCGGGACCGGCTGTGGATGAGGCGGCCATGAAAGCATTTTTGCGCCGGTTGGAGGCGTTGGGACCCGGCGACGTGCTGGTGTTGTCTGGCGGCGTGCCGCAGGGCTCGGAGGAAACGCTGTATGCGCAACTGACCCGCATGGCCGTCAAAAAGGGCGCGGAGGCGGTTGTGGATGCGACGGGCGCGCAGCTGCTCAATGTGCTGGCGGAACGGCCCATGCTCATAAAACCCAACCTGAGCGAGCTAGAGGCGGTCACCGGCACACCGGTCCGCACGCCGGCGGCGCTGGCGGAACGGGCGGAGAGCCTTCGGCAGCAGGGTGCCAAAAACGTGCTGGTGTCCCTGGGCGCCGAAGGGGCCTTGCTGGCCTGCGGCACGGGCGTTTATCGCTGCGCGGCGCCAAGGGGAACCGTGTTGAACACCACGGGCGCAGGAGACACCATGGTGGCGGCCTATCTTTACGCTGCCCGCCTGGGGCTTGAGGATGCACAGCGCCTGCGCCTGTGCGTGGCGGCCGGCAGCGCGACCGCCTTTTCCGAAACGCTAGCCGCAAAGGAGACCGTGGAGGAGATTCTCGGAAGCACACCGATGCCCGTTCGGGTATGGAAAACCGCCGGAGATAAATTCTGAAGCTGCTGTGAGGTTGTTTTATGATGAATACCAAAACGCTTCTGCCCCTGGACGAGCCTTTGAGTCAGGCGTGTGTGGACTGGCTTGGCGCCGTTTCGCTGGAATTGCGCAGGGAGGTTGTGGAGCTGATTGACCATGCGGGTTCGGGGCATATTGGAGGCTCGATGTCCAGCCTGGACATGCTGGTGATGCTCTATGCCACGGCCAACATAACGCCTGCCAATATGGAATCTCCTGACCGCGACCGCATCATCATCAGCATGGGTCATATTTCCCCTGCGGTCTATTGCGTGCTGGCGGCATTCGGATTCGTAGACCGTGAGGCGCTGTTCAGTCAGTACCGCCGTGAGGAAGGCGTGTTTGAAGGACATCCAAGCAATCTGGCTCCCGGCGTGGAGTGGTGCAACGGCTGCCTGGGGCAGGGCCTGTCGCAAGGGGTAGGCACAGCGCTTGCTCTCGGGCTGCGCAAAAGGGAAAGCGCGCACGTCTATGTGCTCATGGGCGACGGCGAGCAGAGCAAGGGACAGCTTCAGGAAGCGATCGAGCTGGCGGCCAAGTACCGCCTGTCCCATCTGACGGCCATCGTGGACAGGAACGGCCAGCAATCCAGCGGCACGACGCGGCAGGTAAACGACGTGCCGGTGGCGCGGCGCTACGAAGCGGCCGGCTGGCAGGTAATTGATGCCGACGGACACGACTTTGAATCCATTCGCCGCGCGTTGCTGGCGGCCCGTCAGGCCGACCGGCCCGTGTGCATCCTGGCCCGCACGGTCATGGGAAAAGGCATTCCCATAATCGAAAACGACTGGCGCTATCATGGCCAGCGGCTTACGCAGGCACAGGTTGCGGCGGCGATGGATCACTTTGCGCTTGAGGCGCGCAGGCTGCCCGGCGTCAAGCTGCCGCTGCGTCCCTGGCAGGGCGCTAAGCGCCGCAAGCCGTTTGAAGCTGCGCCACCGCTGAAAGGCCTTGCGGCGTTTCGTACCTACGGCAGCGACGATGTGCTGGACGGACGGAAAGCCTGCGCCAATGTACTGACGGATTTGGCCTCTGTCAATTCAGCGGGGAGCCTGTGCGTGCTGGACTGTGACCTGGCCAGCGGGCTGGGAATCGCCCGGCTGAATGAAACGCGCCCAGGGACATTGATTGAATGCGGCATTCAGGAACACAATGCCGCATCTGTGATGGGCGGACTGGCCTCGTGCGGCATCCGGGCATTTTTTATGGACTTTGGCGTGTTTGCACTGGCCGAACCCTTCAATCAATTGAGGGTGCTGGACCAGAACCATATTCCCTTCAAGGTCATCGCCAGCCATTGCGGCGTGGACGTGGGACAGGATGGAAAATCACATCAGTTTATCGACTGCATCGCCCTTGCCAACGGCCTGCTGCATACGGAGCTGATTCTGCCGGCCGACCCCAATCAGGCCGATCGCGCGCTCAGATACCTGGCGGGCACGGACCGGCCCGGCATTCTGGCACTGCCACGCTCGGCTCTGCCGGTGCTGACAGGCGAAGGCGGCCAGACGCTGTTCGGCGGGCAGGCTCCCTTTGAGTATGGCAAGGCGGACTGGCTTTGCCGCGGCGAGGACGCGACCATTATCACCTATGGCGTCATGGCACACATGGCGATGGAAGCCAGCAGGGCGCTGCGCGGACAGGGCATCCGCTGCGGCGTACTTAATGTCAGCTGCCCCAAGGCGCTAGATGAAGAAAAACTGTTGGAGGCGGCATCAACGGGGTTTGTCCTGGTGGCGGAAGACCATAACCTTCTTTCCGGACTGGGCAGCATGGTGGGCACATTCCTTGCAGAGCGGGGTGTGCGCTGCGGGTTCCGCCGCATGGGCGTAACGCGCTATGGCATCTCCGCATCGCCAGAAAAACAGTTTGAGCTGCAGCGGCTTACGGCCGGTGATCTCGCGCGCGCCGTCCGTCAATTTTGCGCTGGAAAGGACGAGGAGCATGAGCCTGCTGGGCATTGATCTGGGAACGAGCAACTGCAAGTGCGTCGCCTTTCGGGAAAATGGCGACGTCATCGTGCAGTCATCCGTATCCTATACGCCGTACAGCAAATATCCCGACTGGATGGAAATAGACGCGGAGGTATTCTGGGACGCATTCGTCAAAACGGTACGGACCGTATCCGCCTGGCTGTCGGATGATCCGGTAACGGCCCTTGCCATCAGTTCGCAGGGCGAAACGATCATCCCTGTGGACCATAGCGGCATCCCCGTGTGTCCGACGCTGATGAACGCCGACAACCGTGCGAAGCCCCAGATTGAAGAGCTGGAACACCGGCTGGGCAGGCGCCGCATCTACGATATCACGGGCCTGCCGCTGGATACCACCTTTGGCGGCACCAAGATGATGTGGCTGAGGGAAAATCAGCCGGATGTCTACGCAAGAACGGCCAAGTTCCTTTCCTGCGAGGACTTCATTCTCATGCGGCTGGGGCTGGGCGCCTATTCGAGCAAATGCCTGTGCTGCCGTACTTTGCTTATGGACGTCAAGCGCAGGGAGTGGTCGCGCGAGATGCTGGACGCCATGGGAATTGATCCGTCCAAGCTGAGCGAGCCGGTTTCCTCGGGCCAGCTGATCGGCAAGCTGGATGCGCAGACAGCGGCCATCCTGGGACTGCATGAAGGCGTAGGCGTGGCCGCGGCCGGACATGACCAGTGCTGCAGCATTCTGGGTTCCGGCGTGACACGCGACAACACCGCCAGCGATGCCGCCGGCACCTACGAAGGCGTGTCCCTGCTGACCAATACGGCCGATACCTCTGATTTTGCCTTTGAAAGCGGTATCAACACCTACTGTCACCTGTTTGACGACCAGTTTTTGTCCCTGGCCTTTTTCCCATCGGGCTTTGCGATGAATTGGATGATGGATCTGCTCAGATACAACAATGCGCCTACGACCAAGGGTGAGCTATTTGCCCGGCTGGACGCCGAGGTGGCCACGCTGGGCGACGGCCCCACCGGGGTGTTTGTGCTGCCGCACTTTGTGGGATCGTGCAGCCCTTACTATGACCGTCGGGCCACCGGTACCATCGTGGGCCTTACCCTCAATGCAAACCCCGTGGTGCTCTACAAGGCCATTTATGAGAGCATCGCCTATGAGTTTGCCGCCATGACGCGCCTCTTGTCCCATCTGGGCGAATATGAGGCCGTGCATATCAGCGGCGGCGGCTCCAAGTCCGACTTTACCCTCAGGCTTCGCGCCTCCATATCGGGCAAAAAAATCTGCCGCGCATCTTCATCTGATTCGGTTTGCCAGGGTGCGGCCCTGCTGGCCGGCATGGCTACGGGCGTGTACCGTGACCGTGACGATGCGGTGAAAAAGGCCATTCGCCTCAGCGATTACTTCCTTCCGCAGCAGGAAGTGAAGGAGGCTTACCGTGCCTGCGAAGCGATGTATCATGAGATCTACCGGTCGCTCACTCCCGTGCGGGACCGGTGGCGCGATATTGTGTGATTTGAAGGAGGAACATCATGCGGGAATATCATGTGGGCATTATCGGATACGGCTTTATGGGAAAGACGCATACGCACAGCTATAAAACCATTCCCCTGTACTACACCAATTTGCCCTTTACCATCCGGCTGGAGGGCATCTGCGACACGGTGCCCGGCGTGGCAGAGGAGGCCCGGCAGATGCAGGGCTTTGCCTATGCCACCACCGATCCCGAACGCATTATCAGCGATCCCAACATCGACATTGTGAGCATCTGCACGCCCAATGTGTTCCACAAGGATCTCGTGCTGCGGGCGCTGCGGGCGGGAAAGCATGTGTATTGCGACAAGCCGCTCACGGCCACTGCCGAGGAAAGCCGCGAAATTCTGGAGGCGCTGCCTTTGTTCCCAAAACAGACCACCCAGGTGGCGCTGCAAATGCGCTTCTATCCTGCTGTGATGCGCGCCAAGGAACTGATTCAGGAAGGACGTATCGGCCGGGTGTTCCTGTTTCAGTGCGATTACCTGCACTCCTCCGGCATCGACCCCAACAAGACGCTTAGCTGGAAGCAGAACAGGGCGTTTGGCGGCGGCGGCGTGCTGCTGGACCTGGGCGCACATGCCTATGATGTGATGCATCACCTGCTGGGTGAATATCAGAGCGTCTATACCATGACGGATATCGTCTATCCCACCCGGCCGGGCAGCGACGGCGCACCCGTCAAGGTAGAGGCCGAGGACACCTCGCTTACCATAGCGACCCTGAAAAACGGCGCCATGGGCAAAATTCTGGTCAGCAAGGTGGCTACCGGCTCCATGGATGAGTTGCGCATCGAAATTCATGGCGAAAAGGGTGCGCTGCGCTTTAATACCATGGACCCCGGTTACCTGGAGTTTTACGACGCCACAAAGCCGGACAATCCCCTGGGTGGCGAAGCCGGTTTCACGCGCATCGACTGCCATCAGAAATATCCCGAACCGGGCGGACATTTCCCCAACCCGCGGTTCGCCATCGGCTTCCTCAGGGCGCATGCGGCCAGTATGTATCAGTTCCTGGAAAACGTGGACCGGGGGCAGCCCTCCTCGCCATCCTTTGAGGAGAGCGCCTATATTCAGCAGGTGATGGAGGCGTGCTATCAGTCGGCGGAAAAAAACGCCTGGGTCACCCTGTAAACGGGAAAGGAGACGTGCAAAATGATTGAAACCCTGGGGCTTTTGCATATTGGCATGCCGGTGGTGAGCACAAAGGACGCCATCCGCTGGTACGTGGACAATATGGGATTTGAGCTGGCCTACGAAACCGTGTACCGCGGACATGAAATTGCAGAAAACGTCGCCTTTGTGCGAAAGGACGACGTGATGTTGGAGCTATATGAGTTTCTTGGCGGTCCTCAGCGCGAAGAAGTCATTCGAGCACCCAAGCTGATTGACCATGTGGCCTATCGCGTGGCAGATGTGGAAAAGGCCTATGCCGAAGCGGTGCGTCTGGGTTTAAACATCAAAAAGGAGATTCAGGATCTGGATTTCTGGGAGAACGGCTGCCGTTATTTCATGGTTACCACAGCCAACGGCGATACCGTGGAATACATGCAGATGCTCTAAGCCGCAGCAAAAGGGGCGTGACCGCAGATTGCCTGCGGTCGCGCCCCTTCGACTGTCCCGAAACCTTTTCAGAACGATATGCGCAGCAGCCTCCGAGCACAATGCATTTTTTCAGCAAAGGCATTACCGCCAAATGAAGCGTGGAGGACAATGGCTTTGGGTCCAAACGCAAAAGTGGAGTGTAGCCGCCTTGAAGTCCCAAGGCACTTCTGCGATCCCACGGTTCCAGGCTCCTTGGTCCGAAGGATTGCTTACAGGTTTTAAAAAAAGTCAATGGTCTTTCTATAGTCCTTGGGCTCATGATTGAAAAGCCCCGAAGAACCCATTACCAGCGCGTTTGCGCCGGCAGCGACCATTTTGGGCGCCGTTTCCGTTTCGACGTGCCCATCCACCATGATGTCCACCTTCCTGCCGGCCTGGTTAAAAAGAGAGCGGACTCTTGCGATCTTGTCAATGGCGGAAGGAATCATCTGCTGGCCGGCAAAGCCTGGATCAACCGTCATTATGCAAACCAGGTCCACATAATCCATCATATGATATTTTGGCAACTCTTCGCAGACGGATTCCAATACGCGAGCCACCAACTCGTCAACCTCGTGAATGTCGTTGCCGTACTTGGGTACGTTCAGACACATTTGCTGAATCTGCCGTCCGGTGGGAGTGGTTGTCATGTCCTCAAAGTTGGTTAGCAGGGCATGCTTGAGTTGAGCGCCTGTGAGCAGCTTATCGTCAAAGATCAGGCGCTTTACTGCATACAGGCTGTTTCCGGCGTTGGCGGTTCCGATGGTTTCATTTCCAGTGAAATCATATTTGGCGCCGCCCTTCTTGATGGATTTGCCGCGTTCAAGGCATGTTTCCGTACAGCCGAGAATGGAAGTGAGCGGTTCCTCCATGTACTCTTCCCAGAGCCGGTCGGTCGTGTTGTCCATCACCGCGTGAATCATGGCGTAATACTTCATCTGATCCATGAAAGCATCCCATACCTCGTCAAAGGAGGTAAACGTCTCCAGATCCTTTCCGTTGGCGTTGGGATGCAACGTGATGCCGCTTCGCGGGTCCCAACCATTGTAAAGTGCCATCTCCGTGATTTTGGCCAGGCAGAACCAGGCTGCGCCCGTCCGGCCTCCCCGCTTTCCGGCTACACCCGGCTCGGCGCAGCCAACGATGCAGTAATCCGACGCATCCTCGCGCGTATATCCGCGGTTCATCATTGCGGGAATATACAGATCGTCGTTGGCTATGGCCGGGAAACCGGTGCCCAGACGGATGGTTTCCGCAATTTTCAACTTGAACGCGTGGGGCGTATGCTTGTGCCAGCGTACATAGTGCGATGGCTGCAACGTGCGCGTGTTGGCAATGCAATCCATAATCATGTAGGAAACATCGTTCGTGGAATCTTCGCCTGTCCGGGGATCGATACCGCCTGTCGTAAGATTCTGGAAAATCGGTTTTCCACGAAAATAGGCCGTATCGTCCCAGGAGCGCAGCCTTTCCACAGTAGAAAGAAGAACGAAGAAGTTCTCAATCAGCTCAACGGCGCTTTCCCTCGTTATGATCCCACGGCTCAAATCGCTCTCATAGAAAGGATTCATCACTAAGTCAAAGCGACCCGGACTGATTCCCTGCGCGTTGTCCTCAATCTGAATGCCGAATTGAACAATGGTCATGAACTGAAGAGCCTCGTGGAATGTTTCGGCGGGACCGCGCGGGACTTTGCGGCAGATGCGGGCCAGCTCCAACAACTCTTTGCGGCGGATCTCATCGGGTTCCGCATCCGCTTGAGATTGCGCCAGATCTGCATATCTGAGCGAAAAGCGGATCAGCGCCTCACAGACGATAGCCGCGGCTGTGTAAAAACGATTCTTTTCGATTCCCTCGATGGTCCACAGCTCAAGCGTCGCCTGTTTCTCCCGGCATTGGCGGATGATTTCTTCCAGTCCATGCTCAAACAGCCAGGGCCATGGCGGCGTCAGATGTCCGTCACCGCCGTGCATAAAGTTGACAATATTGACGGCGCCTATATCGTCCTGCGCGGAGATAGCATAGCCGGGAAGGTTGGCATAGAGCCGGTCCTTGTGTGTGTTTCCCCGCCAGAACTGAATGATCTCCCGCAGCTTGGGAAGATCCTCGCGGTTGTATTCAATGCGGTCCGCAGGGCGCTCATCGGGGAAGTAGGGCTTTCCGTTGAGAAACTCTTCTTCGATGAAATCCACCGCAAATTCCGGGAACAGCGGCGCGTAATTTGGTTTGCTGGCCTGATTTCCCGCCAGGAGACTTCCCGGCAGAAGATAGATGCTCATCTTGTCGAGAATCTCGCTTAAAGCCGTGGCCCGCAAAAGGATGGGCGGAAGGTCACGATGCTTACGGTATACATCCGTGATGATGCTTCCCCGCTCTAGGCACATGCCTACGCGGGATGCGCCCACATACTCGTACAGGCGCTCGATTCTTTTGGTTCGCACAGGCTTGTTTTCAAGCTGAAAATGCAACGGCTCCTGACCAACGACTTCTCCCATGGCAAAAACCCTCCTTTGGGATGCAGCGGCCCCAAAGGGCCATCAAAATGTAAAAAGGATGGTCAAGCGGCCCTTGGGAGGGACCGCTTGACCGGATATAGATTCCGTGATTTACCAGCCCTGCAGCTCCGGCTCGTTGCAGTTGGTCTTGTCGATCATGTAGCAGGTAGGACGAACCCAGGTGAATCCATCGTCCGTTTCGGTTACCTCGATGGGCGTGCCCTTGTAGCTGATATCGCTGTAGTCCACAGTTTCGCCCTTGGCAAGCTGGTAGGCAATCTCTACGGCTACGGCCTGTTCGTCAGGCTTGAACATGACCTCATAATCAATCTTGCCGTCACGGACCGCCTGGCAGGCCTCAGCGTCGCCATCAACGGAAATGATCGTGAACTCGCCCAACCTTCCGGAATCCTCAATGGCCTGAAGTCCGCCAAGAGCCATCTCATCGTTCATATAATAGATGACATCAAAGTCTCCCTCGTTTGGGTAGCGCTGCAGAATCGTCTCGGTTACCTCCATGCCCTTGGCGCGGTCGAAATCGCCATCGACCTTGTAAATCACCTCGATGCCGGGTTCTTCTTCCAGCTTGGCATAATAGGCTCCGCCACGATCGATGGTCGAGCCGGCGCCCGCGGTGCCTTCCACGACGATAACCTTACCCTTGGCATTTCCTTCACCGCCAAGCGCTTCAATGGTCTGCATCGCGCCCATAGTTCCAGAAAGCACCATATCCCAGGTCACGTAGCATTCCCAGGTGACATCCTGATCATAGGGGAAGATGCGGCGGTCAACGATAAGCAAGGGGATGCCGGCATCGTTGATCTTCTTGATGGATGGAAGCATGGGGTCCGCTACGGCCGCCGTAAGAATGATTGCATCTACGCCCTGCGCAATGAATGTATCAATCTGGGACGCCTGGGTGTTGGCATCATTTTTACCGTCGGCAAAAATGACTTCACAGTTTTCGAGGCTGTCAGCCAGCTCCTGCGCGCCTTGCATCATCACCTGATAGACGGGATGATCAAAGTAGGCTACGGCCCATCCAATCGTGATTTTTTCCTCTTCGGCAAAACCGGGAACCGCAAATGAACTCAATGCCATTACCAGAACCAAAACCGTTGCAAACCACTTTTTCATGTATTCCATCTCCTTTTCGATTTTCACCGCTGAGCGGTTATTCTTGTTTTCAGTATAAAAAAAACCGGATCAAAGTAAATCGAGATTCTTTATCTTCTTCTTTTGTTTTTTTGACCTTCTTATGACCGACCCACACAAAAAGACACGTATTTACCCAGCGACGTGGCGCTTGCCTTCGGCTGCTTTCACAGATTTAGCCAGTCGGAGGGATTAGCATTATTCACGACGCCTGTCCGATTGCCGTCATAATAGGAACCTGATACCTGCTTGAAAGCCGCAGGATTATGCCGAATATATCCCGTGCGGTCCCCAACGCGCACATGCCACCATTCATCCGTGAACCCCAGTAGCTCGACCCGTGTGCCGCTTGTATAATAAATGGGCAACTCTACACCATAATCATCCGGTATGGCGCGCAGGTTCCATTGGCTGGAAGCAGTTTCATATTGGGGAATTCGCCGATGCAACGGTTTGCGCATCTTGACCGAAAGCCAGATGCTGCGTGGACATGTAGCCCTGCGCGACCCCTTCGTCGCCGATGGTCACATAGGCCAACCGCTTTGCGAATTTGATCGATCTGCACCGCGACGCCGTTGTAGTATTTTCCCAGTGAAGCAGCGTCTCTGACGGTTGTTCGCACAGATTCAATCGTTCCTGTGGGTCTGGATTGCTGACAACGGCGTTTTCCAGGTAAAAAGAGCCTTCGTCCGCTATGGCGCTGTTGAGAAAAAGGAATAATGCAAAAACGAGATTCAAGGCTGCCACACCATACCAGATTGAGTTGCGAGGACGATGCAAGAAAATACTTTGTTTCATGCTCTATTCCCCTTCTCATTTTTGATAGTCGCAGTTTTTCCATTCGTTAAGACCGGCTTTTGTTGTACTTCCGACTGGCACGGCTTACTCCGTACTTCTGGGCGTAGGTCAGCAGAGACTGGCGGTATTTCATGTCCTGTGTTATACTGTTCATGAGGCTTGAGCTCCTTCCTTAGTTGTTGTCGCAACGCAACGATACCAGATGGGCGCTCGGGTCTCATCCTTTTTTTCTCTACTGTCCAATATGTATTGTAGCGCTACACTCTGTTGTGCATCCCCTGAAACCAATCAAATTGAAAACCGCCTCCGCTTATGCTATACTGAATCGGATATCACACGGCCTGATAAATGAACAGCTTTTGCAAAGAAGGGGCAAGGCATATTCTGGCAAGGAAGAAGGGAGGAAAGCGTGATGAGGCGCCCGCTCAGCCTGCGCGTACGGATTCTTCTGTCATGTCTGGCGTGCATGGTTGGGGCGATGCTGATTCAGCTTACCCTTTTCACGCGCAGCTCCACGCAGATCATCTCGGCGCAGGTGGAAACCATCAACGCCAATACTCTGGCCAATCTCGGCGACGATCTCTACGAGCGCGTCAAGGCCGTGGAGAACAGCCTCATCACCATCTATGAGCATAAGGACTTCCTGCGTGCCCTTGCCCTGGAGGATGCCGCCAGCCTGGCGCAGACATATGCCTCGCTGGCCTATACGATGGCTTACGAGGCGTTTGAGCCGCCCCAGTACCTCAACGCGCTCTATATCTATACTCCGGAGCATCAGCTGGTTTCCTCCTACCGGCACGCGCAGACGCCCATTTATACCTATCCGGAGGACCTCTATGACGGGACCATGCCCGGCGCGGATGAGGGCGTGAAGGAGATCGTGGAAAGCAACGACGCGGTGATGGCCGTGACGAGCTATTACAACAGCAAGCGCCAGACCCGGCTGGTGCGGTGTGTGATGCGTATTCTGGAGAACGCCAAAACGCCGGTGGGCTATATGGTGTGCGATCTGGACCCCATGGGGTACCGGGAGCTGCTGGGCAAGTACCGCTATTCGCAGGAGCAGAGCCTGTGGCTACAGACGCCGGGGAGAGAAGCCATGCTGGAGTTGCCCGGTGAAGCGGAGCAGGCGCAGGAACGCATGGAGAGCGTTGAACAGGCGATTGCCAGGGGAGAGGAAGAGGCCGCGCCCGACTGTGTGCTCTATGTGCAGGCCATGCGCAAGTACGGCGTGAACATCTATTCCCTCGTGCCGCTGACGGCCCTCAACGCCAATCAGTCGCTGCTGTGGCAGACGACGGTGAGCGTGTTCTTGCTGGTGCTCACCGCCTTTGGAGTGCTGTTCCTGTTTGTTTCCCGCAGCCTCACCCGTCCGCTGACCAACATGGTGGAAACCACCGTGCGCATCCGCGAGGGCGAAACCACGCTCCGGCTGGCCGCCATGCGGCAGGATGAGCTTGGCGTGCTGGGCAGCGAGTTCAACGCCATGCTGGACCGCATCGAGGACCTCATCGCCCAGCAGTACCGCGCCGAGCTGCAAATGAACGATGCAAAGTACAAGGCGCTGCAAATGCAGGTCAACCCGCACTTCCTCTATAACACGCTGGACACCATGAGCGCCATCGCCATGACGCGGGGATGCCCGGTGGTCAGCACGCTGTGCCAGGCGCTAAGCGCCCTGTTCCGCTACAGCCTCAACATGGACGAGCCGCTCGCCACGGTCAGCGAGGAGCTGCGGCACTTGAAGAATTACCTGTTTGTGATGAACGTGCGCACGCAGAACGGACTGCACCTGACGCTGGATATCCCACAGGAGGCGCTGGAGGCCCGTGTGCCAAGGCTGTCGCTCCAGCCGCTGGTGGAAAACGCCGTCAACCACGGCCTGCGCGACAAGCGCGGGGAAAAGCGCATCGCCTTGAAGGCGCAGTGCGCACAGGACCGCCTCTTTATCACCGTGGAGGACAACGGCGTGGGCATGGACGAAGCGACCATCGCCTCGGCCCTGACCTACGATCCCGACAGCATTCTGGTCAGCCGCTCCATCGGTTTGCGCAACATCAACGCACGGGTGAAGCTGCTCTTTGGCGAAAAGTACGGACTGAGCATCGAAAGCCGCGTCGGCGAGGGGTGCAGAGTTATCCTGTGCATTCCCAAAAGGGGGGACGAGCATGCGTGAGGCGCTTTTGTCCGTGCTGATTGCGGACGACGAGTACTGGATTCGGGAAAGCCTGCGCACGGCGCTGGACTGGCCGGCCTACGGCATGTCGTTTCTGGAGCCGGCCTCCGACGGGGAGGAGGCGCTTGCGGCGCTCAAAAGCCAAAAGGTGGATATTCTCATCACCGATATCAACATGCCCTACCTTTCGGGCGTGGAGCTCATCCGCCAGGCACAGAGCGTCAGCCCACAGACGGCGATTCTCGTGCTCAGCGGGTACAGCGATTATGAATACGTGCGGCAGGCGCTGCTGGCGGGCGCGCTGGACTACCTGCTCAAGCCCATCTCCAAGGCGTCGCTGCTGGAGGCGCTGGACAAGGCCATCGACAAGGTGCTCAAGCGCCAGCGCGAGGAGCGCGACCGCACGGAGCTTCAAAAAAAGCTCTCCGACGCCGCTTCAGCGATGCTCGACCGGGACTTCTCCGAGCTGCTGCACGCTGCGCGCCATCAGGCGCAGGCGCAGGACGTGGAGGCGCAGCTCTTTGAGTATGAGCAGCGATTTTCCGGCTATCGCCTCACGCTGCTGGATGTGCCCGGAGCCTCGGCCGCAAACGGCGCCGCCATCAAGAAACTGCTGGAGGAAACTATCTCCCTCCGTCCCCGGCTCATCATCCGCAACCTCTACCATCTGACGCACTACCTTCTCATTACCCCCACGGACGCCGGGGCGCTCTCGGAGGCGCTCGCGGCCGCGGCGCAGGCCCTGCTCGCCTATACGGGCAGCCCGGCGCGCGCGGTCATCAGCGAGGCGTGCCTTTCCTTCGGGGACCTGCGCAAGGTCTATAACGAGACGCGTACCGTCCTGCTCACGCTGCCCATGCGTCCGGGGAGCGAGGTGGTCTTTGCCGCGCGCCAGGAGCGCAAGCTGCTTTCCCAGCGGCTCAGCCCTGCGCTGCAAAAGCAGATGGAGCAGGCGGTCAGGATGCAGCAACGCGACTGGTTCGATCGCCTGGTGGAGCAGACGGGCCTGTGGAGCCCGCAGGCGCAGGCGTGGCCGCAGATGGAATATCTGCACTGCGTCACGGCCATCGCCTGGGTGCTGCACCGCAGCGTGGAGGAACGTGGGGACGCAGCGCAGGCGCTGGTGGTGGAAACGCTGATCGACACGCTTCCCATGGTCTTTTCCCAGCCCACCCAGCTTCGGGAAACGCTGATGCAGATGGAGGACGAGGCCTTCTGGAGCGCGCCGTGCGGCGAGCCGGCGACGGGCGTGATGGAGCAGGTCCGGCAATACGTGGACGCGCATTACATCGAGGACCTGTCTCTGGGCGATCTGGCCAGCCGCTTCGGGCTGGACGGGAGCTACCTGTCGCGCTCGTTCAAGCAGGCGGCGGGCAGCAATCTCACCGTGTATGTCGCGCGGCTTCGCGTCGCCGAGGCCAAGCGCCTGCTGCGAAGACGAGAGCTTAGCATC